>Ga0078972_1001956_pt1 | contig 71900 bp, 61 predicted proteins | sample YelNatPaOPGAMG01_FD_67568 | JGI IMG/M metagenome (GOLD analysis project Ga0078972, IMG submission 67568) | Hot spring thermophilic microbial communities from Obsidian Pool, Yellowstone National Park, USA - OP-RAMG-01 (SPADES assembly) (version 2) | ecosystem: Environmental > Aquatic > Thermal... | reverse complement strand
GCTCAACCTGCTCGAGTGCGCAAAGTGTTGAGCGACGCTGCCCCAGGGGACGGGCCTGATCAACCGGCTTGAGCGGCTAAAGCCCGCCACTACGAGGGCCTGCGCCGGCCGCCGGCGCTCCATGTGCAGGCCAGGCTTCTGAACGCTGATGGGATCCCCTGGACCTTGAGCCACTCAGCAGGAGCTTGGCCCTCCCATACAGGCGATTGTCGCTATGCTCTCTTGTCCACCAAGAACGCCAGCTCGCTGGGGAAGGAGAAGCGCTGCACACGCCAGGGATGGCCGGCGACCAACTCCTGAAAGTGAGCCTCATAGGTGGTGGGCATGCCTTTGCTCACGCCGCCGAGGCTGCGCACGGGAAAGGAGACGAGCAGGTAGCGGGCGCGGAGGCGCTCCAGCAACTGACGCCCGGCCTCTTTGTCGATCTGCTCCAGGCAGGGCAGCGCCTTGAGCACGAGCGCCAGGTCGGCCTCCTGCCGCGGGATGTTCGCCAGGATGTCGCAGGCCTCCGCACCCCCGGCCAGCCCCAGCAGCGCCAGCCAGCGGCGGCAAAAGTCCGCCAGGTCGCGGTAGATGTCATAGGCGTAATACTCCGCGCCCGGCGCCAGGGGCATCCAGGGGATGGCCAGGGGGTTGAGCCCACAGGCGATATCCAGCACGCGGCGGATGGGGGGGAGATCGCGGAGCGTCTCGGCGTAGAACCGGTCCAAAATGCCCAACCGCTCGCGCGCGGAGGCGTGGGCCGCCATGATGCGCCGGCAGGCGGCGCGCAGGGCTTCGGGGCCCTCCGCCTGCGCCTGCTCCAGTTGGCCCAGCCAGCGAGCGTAATCGGGCGGGCGCTCCAGGTAAGCGCCGGCTATCTGGTGCAGCCTGTCTTTGGTGGCTTTGATCGCCTCGCGCATGTTGCGGCGTTTGGTGAGTTCGCACGCGCCCAGGCTCCGCACCAGGTCCGGCGCGACCTGGGCGTACTTGCGACTGCTCAGCACGGCGGCCTGCAGGGCGTCGAGGTCCGCCTCAGCCATAGAGCCGCTCCCGCAGCCACGCGGTCAGCCGCGTCATGACGCGCAGGTTGTGCAGCGTGGCCAGCCGCAAGAAACTGGCGTCGCCCACTTTGAACAGGTGATGCAGATAGCCCAGCGAATAGCGCCGACAGGTCGGGCAGTCGCAGGCTGGGTCGATGGGCGCTGTCGCCTTGATGTGCCGGCTGTCATTGATATAGATATAAGATACGGCGCTCTCCGGGCTTGGCTCCGTCGCCAGGACGTACAGGCGGCCGTGGCGCGCGTCGCGGGTAGGCAGGGCGCTGTCGAAGATCTGGTAGCCCATACGGGCGCACTCGACGACATTCGCCGGGTGGCCGATGCCCAGCGCGTGCATGGGCAGATGCGCCGGCACCAGCTCCCGCGTATAGGCCACGATATCGCTCAGCAGGCGGCCCTGCTCGTCTAGCGGCCAGCCGCCAAAGCCGAAACCGTCAAAGCCGATCTCCTGCAATTCCCCGGCGCAGCGCCAGCGCAACTCGCGCGACCCCCCGCCCTGAATCACGGCGAAGAGCAGCGGTCGCTCCTCTGGCGAGAGCCCCTTTTGCGCCGTGATGCGCTCAAACTCCTGCTTGCCGCGCTGGGCCCAGGCCACGGTGCGCCGCACCGCTTCTTCCTGCACGTCGGGCGCCGCCTCGACGCTAGTGCAATCATCGAGGCAGATGACGATATCGGCGCCGTAGGCCAGCTGCAGTTGCACGCTCTTTTCCGGCGTGAGCTGATATTTGCGCGCCGCGCCCTCGGGCTGGAAGGTGATGCCCCGATCCGAGAGCTTGCCGTAGCGTGGGTTCTGACGGATCAGCGAATAGGCCTGAAAGCCGCCCGAATCGGTCACGATGGGGTGCGGCCAGCCAGCCATGGTGTGCAGCCCCCCCAGGGCCTGGATGGTGGAGGAGCCCGGCCGCTGCATCAGGTGAAAGGTGTTCATCACCACGCCCGCAATGCCGCAGGCCTCCAGATCGGCCGAATCCACCGCCCGCACGACGGCCAGCGTCGCGTCGGGCAAAAAGGCCGGGTAGGGCAGCGGCCCATGGGCGAGGTTCAATTGGTTGGGTGTCCTATTCATGGGCATATGATACTCGTTTTCATGGGCCGGCACAAGGGGTTTGGCCTTTGCAAGGGTGAAACGTCGGCTGTCAGGCGGCTTCTTACCTCCTGGGCCAGTTGCCGGAGTGTTCTGGCCAACGCCGGGCTGTACGCTCTGCCGCCTCCACCCCCTATAAAGGGATCATGCCGGGTGAACGCGCAGCACAAAAGCCGGCTGCTGGCAGTCTTAGCCCAGGAGGAGGCCTGGGCCATTTTTGCCCAGGGGAAGAACAGGCTATGATACAAGAGTCGTGGATCGCACAACATGGAGGTATCGCATGGATATCACCTACAACGGCCTGGGCCTGAGCCTGGGCAACCTGGCGCGCCTCTCGCACGCGCGCACGCGCTCCATCAGCGCCGAGAACCCGACCGGCGAAAAGGGCCAGGGCGGCCGCGCCACCGCGGGCACCGGCTCGAGCTGCGCCCGCGACCTGGGGCCGGGTTGGAAGCTCTCGCCCAGCGTCGAGATTGCGCCCGGCGCGTCCTTTACCCTGGCCGAGATCGACGGCCCGGGCGCCATCCAGAGTATGTGGTTCGGCGGCACCTGCTGCCGCGATCACAGCCGCGAAGCCATCCTGCGCATCTACTGGGACGGGCAAGAGCAGCCCTCGGTCGAGTGCCCCATCGGCGATTTCTTCGCCGCAGGCTGGGGCGGCTTTGCCCAGGTGAGTTCCCTGGCTGTGGCCGTGAACCCCAACCGCGGCTTTAACTGTTTCTGGGAGATGCCCTTCCGCTGCCATTGCCGTATGACGCTGGAGAACCGCCTGGCCGAGAAGGTGAACTGCTACTACCAGATCAACTATACCCTTACTGACCTCCCCGCGGACGTGGCCTATTTTCACGCCCAGTTCCGCCGGGTGAACCCGCTGCCCTACAAGGCTGTCTACACCATCCTGGATGGCGTGCGCGGCATGGGGCACTATGTGGGCACTTACCTGGCCTATGGCGTGAACAATGGCGGCTGGTGGGGCGAGGGCGAGATCAAATTCTACATTGATGGTGACGGCGAGTACCCCACGGTCTGCGGCACGGGCACCGAGGACTATTTCGGGGGCTCCTACAACTGGGATGTCGACGGGCAATACGTCACCTACTCCACACCCTACATGGGCATGCACCAGGTCATCCGCCCCGACGGCCTCTACCACTCGCAGCAGCGTTTCGGCATGTATCGCTGGCATATCATGGACCCCATCCGCTTTGAGCAGGATCTGCGCGTGACCCTGCAGGCCCTCGGTTGGCGCAGCGGCGGGCGCTACCTGCCCCTGCAGGACGATATCGCCTCGGTCGCCTATTGGTACCAGACGCTGCCGGCGGCGCCCTTCCCGCCCCTGCCCGACCGCGATTACCTGGAGATCGTCTGATAGGAGGTGTATCTTGGCAAACCCTGAGCTTCGTTTCCGTTGGGTCCATCTCGACTTTCATACCAGCGAGGACATTCCAGCCGTCGGCGCGGCCTTTGACCCCGACGAATTCGCCTCAACCCTGGAGCGCGCGCGGGTGAACTCGATCACCTGCTTCGCCCGCTGTCACCATGGCTGGCTGTACTTTGATAGCCATGCCTTCCCCGAGCGGCGCCACCCGACCCTGACGCGCGACCTGCTGCGCGAGCAGATCGCCGCCTGCCACGCCCGCGACATCCGCGTGCCCATCTACACCACGGTGCAGTGGGACCATTATACGGCCAACGAGCACCCGGAATGGCTCTGCCTCGATGAGCATGGCTGCATCATCGGCACGCCGCCCTTCGAGCCCGGCTTTTACCGGCGGCTGTGCGTCAACTCGCCCTACCGTGATTTCCTCAAGACGCACGTGCAGGAAATCCTGGAGATGCTGCCTACCGACGGCCTCTTTTTCGATATCGTCATGCCCACGCCCTGCGCCTGCCGCTATTGCCGCGCCGCGATGGAGGCCCGGGGCCTCGATCCCGCCGATGCGGCGGCGCGCGAGCGCTTTGCCCTGGAGACGATCAACGAGTTCAAGCGCGATATGACTGCCTTTATCCGCCGGCTGAACTCCGAATGCTCCATCTATTACAACGCCGGGCACATCGGCACGCGTCACCGGGAGGTCGCTGCCGCCTATAGCCATTTTGAGCTGGAGACCCTGCCCTCCGGCGGCTGGGGCTACCAGCATTTCCCCATCACCATGCGCTATGCGCGCAACCTGGGGCTCGACTGCTTGGGCTACACCGGCAAGTTTCACACAACCTGGGGCGACTTTCACTCCTTCAAGAACCCGGCGGCGCTGCAGTACGAGTGCTTCCGCATGCTGGCGCTGGGCGCCAAGGTCGGTGTGGGCGATCAGCTTCATCCCTCCGGCCGGATCGATCCCTATGTCTACGATCTGATCGGCTCCGTATACCGCGAGGTGGAGCGTAAGGAGCCCTGGTGCCGGGGGGCGCGGCCCGTGGTAGATATCGGTGTATTCACGCCGGAGGAATTCTACGGCGCCGCGGTGGGGAGCTTGCCGCAGGCGCTGATCGGTGTGACGCGCATGCTCGACGAGGCCGGTCACCAGTACGACGTGATCGATTCCCAGAGCGACCTGGGCCGCTACCGGATCCTGGTGCTGCCCGACCGTATCCCCGTCTCGCCCGAGCTGGCGCAGAAGCTGGAGCGTTACCTGGCCGCGGGCGGCAAGCTGATCGCCTCCTTCGAGTCGGGGTTGAACCCGGAGCAGACAGCCTTTCTGCCGGCGCTGGGCGTGACATTGAGCCCCAACCCTGCCCGCACCCTCGATGGCCGGCTCGCGCGCGGGCGGGACCTCCCCCGCCACGCCTACTGCGATTACATCCTGCCCCAGGGCGCCATCGGCCAGGGTCTGCCCCCCACCGAGCACGCCATGTACCGCAAAGGGGTGGAGGTCACCGCCTGCCCCGGCGCCGAGGTGCTGGCCCCGACCGTGCTCTCCTATTTCGACCGTACCTACAAGCACTTTTGCTCGCACCTGCAGACGCCCTCCTCGGGCCAGCCGGGCTACCCGGCCATCGTGCGCCAGGGAAACGCGATCTATTTCGCCCATCCCCTCTTTACCCTATACGGCCAGAGCGCACCGCGCTGGTGCAGGCAGCTCTTCCTCAATGCGCTGGGCCTGCTCCTGCCCGAGCCCCTGCTGCGCCACAATGGGCCGAGCACCGTGCTGGCCGCGGTCAACGAGCAGGCCGCCGAGCGGCGCCGGGTGCTGCACCTGTTGCACTACATCCCCGAGCGGCGCGCACAGGAGATCGATATCATCGAGGACGTAATCCCCCTTTACGATCTCACCATCTCGCTGCGCACTCCCGGCCAAGTCGCAGCGGTGCGCTGCGTGCCCGGCGGGCAGTCGCTGCCCTACGCGCAGGCGGGTGGGCGTATCGAGTTCACGGTGCCCAAAGTGGTTGGGCACCAGATGGTCAGCGTAGAGTTGCTGTGAGCAGATTGCTGATGCGACTTGGCTCGCACGGCTGCCTGTAGAGACGGGCCGGTGGCCCGTGTTGCTCCCGTGTTAGCCGAAGACTTTGCCCTGTGATGTAAAGAGGTGCCTCATATGAAGGCTATTCGCTTGACTGAACCCGGTCATATCGTGATGACGGAGGTCCCCGAGCCCGAGCTGGGCCCCGAGGACGTATTGGTGGAGGTGCGCTATGTGGGCCTCTGCGGCACCGACCTCAGCTCCTACCGCGGCGCATCGACCCTCGTGAGCTATCCGCGCGTCCCGGGCCATGAGGTCAGCGGGCGCATCATCGCCCGGGGGGCGCGCGTGCCGGAACGGGTCGAGGTGGGGGCACCCGTCACGCTCTCTCCCTACACCAGCTGCGGCCTGTGCCCGCCTTGCCGCGAAGGGCGTACCAACACTTGCCAGTTCAACCAGACCCTGGGCGTGCAGCGCGACGGCGCCCTCACTGAGCGCCTGGCGGTGCCCTACTACAAGGTCTTTACGAGCCGGGTGCTCTCGCCCCAAGAGCTGGCGCTGGTGGAGCCGTTGAGTGTGGGCTATCATGCCACGAACCGCGGTCGCGTGAGCGAGGCCGACACGGTGCTCGTCCTTGGCTGCGGCACCATCGGCATGGGCGCGGTTGTCGCGGCGGCACGCAAGGGGGCCACGGTCATTGCCGCCGATGTGGATGAGGCCAAGCTGGAGACAGCCCGGCGCTTTGGCGCGCAGCATACCATCCAGACTGTGTTGGAGGACGCGCCTGCCCGGGCGCGCGCGCTCACCGGGGGTGAGGGAACCAACGTCTGCATCGAGGCTGTCGGCCTGCCCGAAACCTACCGGCAGGCCGTCGATGCCGTGTGCTATGGGGGGCGGGTGGTCTGCATCGGCTATGCCAAGAAGAATGTCGAGTTCGACACCGCCGAGTTTGTGCGCAAGGAGCTCGATATCCTCGGCTCGCGCAATGCCCTGGGTGAGTTCCCGGCCGTCATCCGCATGCTGGAGCGGCGCGAGCGGCCCTTTGCCGAGCTCATCACCGCCGTCTACCCCTTCGCCCGCGCCGCCGAAGCCTTTGCCGATTGGGACGCGGCGCCGGGCAAGTTCGCCAAGATCTTGATCGACGTGCAGGGGTAGGTGGGCGCTGCTCGCCCTGGCTTCGTTGGGAGGGCGAGGCTCCCGCCGAACCGGCGTTACGGCATGGCGAATCTGGCTTTGGCACGAATCATTGCCATGTCAAAGCAGCGGTTCGGCCGGGACTTCACCCTCCCAGTGCCATCAGGGTATTCATGGCACCACGCCGATCAGCGCCAGCCGAAAGTCGGTGCCGGTGCACTCGGGGCGGTTGCCGTGAATGACCTCCAACTCCACCTCGTGCCGGGTGGGCGGAAGGTCATCGGCCAGCACGGTCAGGCGGTACCACCCCTCCGGGCCGCACCAGGCGGGGCGGTCGCGCAGGCTCGTCTGCCATTCGCCGCCGTCGATGCGGTAACGGAACTCGGCCGAGGTGGCGCCGAAATCAAAGCCCATTGCCAGCGCGCGCCCTTTGAGGGCGAAGCTGAGCCGGGCGCCCGGCGCGGCGGTGTCGAGGACCAGGTCCATCCAGGGGTTGAGCAGCCAGCGGCGCACGATCCAGGGTCCCTCCAACTGCACCGCCGAGAAGGGGACCTGTGTGGCCCCCTCCCAGTGCAGCGGGTCCAGGGGCACGGGGCGCTGCTCGCCTGCCGGCAGGGCCTGTACGCTGGGTGCAGTGATCAGCTCGCGCTCCAGAAAGGCGATGACGCTCTGCGCATAGCTCAGTGAGCCCCGATGTTGCGGGTGCAGCCCATCGGGCAGCCACTCCTGCCAGCGCATGCGGCCGGCCTGCACCTCCTGCAGAGCATGCAGGCCCATCCATACCGAGCCGATGCCGTAATGCTCGCCCAGTGCCTCGAACTCGGCGATGGAGGCGGGGACTACGCCGGCACTCATCTCGGCGTACATATCCTGCATATAGGTGTAGACCAACACCAGGTCGCGCCCCTCGCCGGCCAGCAACTTGCGGATCAGCCCCTCGCGGGTGCGGCGCCGCTTGATCGCCGGCTCGCCAAAATCGTTCACGGCGAACTCGATGAACACCAGGTCGCAGCCGCGGTCGATCAGGTCGCGCTGGGCGCGGAAAACGGCCAGGTCGCTGCCCGTCGCGCCGATGGCCGCATTCTCCACCTGGATGCGCGCGCCCGGAAAGCGCTCCACCAGCCAGCGGCTCACCGGCTCGGGCCAGTTGTGGGACGCTCGCCCGTCTGTGATCGAGCCGCCGATAAAGCCCACGGTCAAATGCCCTGCCTGCAGACATTGCCGTGTGCGCTGTAGCCCGCAGCGATGATGATAGACTTGCATGGTCAGGAATCCTCCTATGATGGGGCAGAGATGCCTTGCCGGGACCAGAGTCCCCCTGCCCAATGCGCGCATTCCTTCGCGTTCTTCGTGGCCCTTCGCGACCTTCGTGCTCTCAGCTCCCCGTCGACGTATAGTGTCTCACCCCCACCTTCCACACCTGCAGGCTCAGCACCAAAAAGAGCACGCCCACCGCCGGCGAGACCCAGCGGAACCACTCGGGGCTGCCCAGGGGGTCGGGCCGGCCGAGGATGGCGACGATGGGAAAGTAGCAGGTGCAGGCCAGGGGGATGACATACGTGAAAAAGCGCTGGAACTCCTGCCGGTAGATGGCGAGGGGGTACTGGGTCGTCTGCACGCCGCCATAGGTGACCGAGTTGACGATCTCCAGGGTCTCGGTCGTCCAAAAGGCCAGGGTGGCCTGCAGCACGATGATGCCGTAGAAGAGGCAGGCGCCGCCGAGGATGGCTGCCAGGGTGAGGGCGATGCGCGCGGCGTTCCAGGCCAGGTGCAACTGCGAGGCGCCCCACAGGAACACCACGAGCCCCTGGGTGAAGCGACCGATGCGGCGCAGGGTCAGCTCCTGCCCGGCGAGCTGCAGGGCTGTGGCGCGCGGGCGCACCAGCAGCCGGTCGAAATCGCCCGCCTTGATCATGTCGGCAAAAAGGTCGAACCCGCGCGCCGCGGCATCGGAGAGGGAAAAGGTGATGGCGACCAGACCGTAAAAGACCGAAACCTCGGCTATCGACCAGCCCTCCAGCGTGCCAAAGCGGGCAAAGAGCACGATGATGGTGATAAACTCGATGCCCGTGATCACGAAATGCCCCAGCGTGAGCATGATGAACGAGGCCTTGTAAGCCATCTGCCCGCGCACCGAGGCCGAGATATAGCGCCCGTAGAGGTAGAGAGCGTCGCGCATCGTCAGCCTCCCTGCACAATCAGGCGCCGTTTGCCCCGGCTCAGCAGCCAGCGCCCGGCGAGGATCAGCGCCGCCGTCCAGGCCATTTGCTGCAGGAAGAGCGGCCCGGCCTCGCCCGGCGGGATTTCGCCCAGGTAAAGGCGAAAGGGCACGTCGATCAGCCCGCGGAAGGGCAGCCAGTAGAGGATGCGCTGCGCCCAGGCTGGAAAGAGCGGCAGCGGAATGTTCATGCCGGAGCACACAAGCACCAACGCTGGAATGAGGGTGGTGATGCCCTCGCCGGAGATCGTCCAGAGCAACGAGATGTTCATCAGCATGGTGAATGCGCAGCCCAGGAAGAGCGAGCCCAGCATGCCCAGCGCCCAGGCCGCTGCTGAGGCCGGCGTGGGCGGCAGGTGCATGCCCAGGAAGAGCATGGCCAGCGTCACGACGGGAATGGCGCGCAGCAGGGTGGGGGCGATGCGCAGGGCCAGGGCGCGGCAATACCAGGCCCAGTAGAGGTCCATGGGCCGCAGCATCTCATAGGCCACGGCACCCGAGCGAATCAGGGCGCGCAGGTCGGTGTCGACGTTCCAGGGCAGCATGGCCAGAAAGGCCTGCCCCAGCCAGACATAGGTCACGATATCGCGGTAGCTCATGGGCTGGGCGGCGGAAGAGGAGCGGTAGAACGCCTCGTAGGCCATGATCATGGCCAGCCCGAAAAAGAGCTGCGTGCCGATGCCCCCGATGGCCGCCGCCCGGTACTGCAGCAGCATGCGAAAGCGCGCGCTAATGAGCGCCCGGTAGGCCCTCATGCCGGCAGCCCCCTGTACAGGCGGGCGATGATCTCCTCGATGGGCGGGTTCTCGACGTAGAGGTCCTGGATGGCGTAGCGGCTCGTGAGCCGGGCGATGAGCTGCGCCGCCGGGATGCGCTCAGGGTCGAAGCGCAGGTAGAGCCGGCGGCCGTCGCGGCGGATGACCTCGGCATCGGGGTCCTCCATCCAATCTGCCTCATCCACCAGGTCCACGATCAGCCGGCGCTCGGTCGTGACCTGGGCGCGCAGGCCGGCCAGCGACCCATCGGAGAGGATGCGCCCCTGACTGATGACCAGCACGCGCGAGCAGAGGGCCTCGATGTCATCCATGTCGTGCGTGGTCAGGATGACGGTGACGCCCTCCTGCCGGTTCAGGCGGCGCACGAAATCGCGCACGGCGAGCTTGCTGATGGCATCGAGACCGATGGTAGGCTCGTCGAGGTAGAGGATGGCCGGCGAATGCAGCAGCGCGGCGGCCAGGTCGCAGCGCATGCGCTGGCCCAGGGAGAGCTGGCGCACGGGCACATCCAGCAGTGGCTCGAGGGTGAGCAGGCCGATCAGCTCATCCCGCTTTTTGCGGTAATCGGCGGCCGGCACGCGGTAGATATCGCGCAGCAGGTCGAACGATTCGCCCACCGGCAGGTCCCACCAGAGCTGGGTGCGCTGGCCGAACACGACGCCGATCTGTTGCACGTTGGTCGTGCGCTCGCGCCAGGGCACCCGGCCCAGCACCTCGCAGCGCCCGGAGTCGGGCACCAAGATGCCCGCCAGCACCTTGACGGTCGTGGATTTGCCGGCCCCGTTGGGGCCGATATAGCCCACCAGCTCGCCCGGCTCCAGCTTGAACGAGACGCGGTCCAGCGCGCGCACCGTGCGGAACCGGCGCTGGGCCAGGCCGCGCAGCGCCCCCCAGATGCCCGGCTCGCGCTCGGCGATGCGGAAGGTCTTGACCAGGTCCTCGACGATGACGTGTGACATCTCTCAGCACCTGCTCTGCAAATGGAGGAGGATTCCAAACTACAAAGGCACCAAGCCACGAAGGACCACAAAGGGCACTGATAATAGCCTCTTTCTACAATGAGCGCAAATCGAGGATTGTGCAGAGCGGGATTCGACAGCACCAGCATCCGGTGGTATGATTAGGTATCATACCTGTGGGAAGGAGTGATGAAATGGCAAGCTCGAAAGTGGCCGTTACCATCGATACCAAGCTCCTGGCGGAACTCGACCAACTCGTTGCGCAGCGGGTTTTTCCGAATCGGAGTAGAGCGATCCAGGAAGCGCTGGAAGACAAGCTCTCCCGTATGCGGCGCCGCCGGCTTGCTCAGGAGTGCGCCAAGCTTGATCCTGAGGAGGAACAGGCGCTCGCCGAGGAAGGCATGGATCAGGAGATCACAGCGTGGCCGGAATACTGAGGGGAGATATCTGGTGGGCCGACCTGAACCCTGTGCGTGGTCGGGAGCAGGCAGGCATGCGCCCTGTTCTCATCATCAGTCACGATGTCTTCAATGAGCGTTCAGGGACGGTAATCGCTCTCGCTATTACCAGTCAGCCGCAGAGGGCTGGCTTCCCCCTCACCCTGGAGATCTCCTCGGGCGATTTGCCGAAACGATCGTGGGTGAAAATCAGCCAGGTGCGAACTCTGTCTACCGAGCGCCTGACCAGCAGGCTCGGCAGAGTATCGCCCGAGGAGCTGGAGCAGGTCATCGACGGCCTGCTTGAAATTGTGGGCAGTTGAGCCTGGTGGGGCTCTATGGCGTCAAGGAGATACCTTCAGTGGCTACATTCCGATACAATCCGAAAAAGCGCTGCCTCTGATACGGGAGAGGAAACGCCGACATCCTCAACACCGGCAGAGCACGATCACGCTCTGCTACCGCTGGCTACCCTATCAACGCGTGTTCCAGCGCTATCACCAGAGGGGGAATATCATGCTGCACGGTCTGCCAGAGAATATCCAGGTTGATATCGAAATAGGCATGAATCAGCCGGTGACGCATGCCGACGATATCCGCCCATGGAACTGCTGGCAACTACTCCCTTGTGGTTTGCGATACCTGATTGGCTGCCTCACCGATGATCTCGATCTCTTTGACCAGTGCCAGCACCAACATGCGGTCCCGATCCAGGTCCGCTCTGGTATGGCCTTGTGTGAATGCCAAGGCTTCACGTGCTGCATCGAGCATGTGTTGCAGGCGGACCTGGTCAGCCTTGTGCATACTGGACCTCCGCTTCTCTCAGCACATCCGAACGGAAATACCGGCTCAGGTCATCGGCCGTGCGCAGATCAATCTTGCGCCCGCCGAAGATCGCAGACAACTCGCGCTCCATGCGGGCGATACCGAAAAGCCCCGGCACATGCCCGGGCTCAAACTCTACCAGCACATCAATGTCGCTGGTAGGGCCAAAGTCTGCACGCAGCACGGATCCGAAAAGAGCCAGACGTCGAATGTGATACTGCCGGCAGAAAGCGGCCAGACGTTCCTGGTCAACCGCTATGTTTGCCATCAATCTGCCTCCAGCACTCAAGGCGCTCAATGCGCCGTCACGATATGGACTCTGCAGCCTATACTGCAGTATAAGGTAGCATTGCGCAACTTGTCAAGGCCGTTGAGGATCGGAGGATCGGGAACTGATTGTGGGGTGAAGCAGGACCATCGACTTGGGCTTTACCTCCGGATGCCCCCATAGACGGCATCGCAGTCCCGCCGCCAGAAGCAGTCGACTGCGCCGAACCCTGCGGCGCGCAGGGCATCCAGGTGCCAGGCCAGGGGCAAGCCCTCTTCCACCCCCTGCCAGGGGCCCAGCAGCCGCGCGCGCTCCTGCATGACCTCGGGCGGCACGGCCTGCGCAAAGGCCTGCCAGAAGCCGTCCCAGTCGTCGGCCGTCTGATCGCAGAGCGCGGCCCGCTCACTCTCACGATGCTGCTCCCAGGCCGACTGGATGGCGGGGGAGCCGCTCGCTACATGGTCGGCGTTGAGCAGGAGCCCGCCGGGCCGCAGCGCCTGGCTGAGGGCGCGGTAAAGGGCTGCCACTTGCCCTGAGTTCAGCCAGTGCAGTGCCGTTGCCGAGACGGCGGCGTCGAGGGGCAACTCGAGCGCCTCCAGCCAGGCTGGACTGCGCAGGTCGGCCTGCCGGATTTGTGCACGCGGGCCAAACGGGGCCAGGCGCGAGCGCGCCAATATGAGCAGGGCCGGGTCCAGGTCCACGCCATAGACGGTGGCCCCCGGAAAAGCCTCCAGGATGGGGACCATCAGCGAGCCGGTGCCGCAGCCCAGGTCCACGACCCGAGTCGGCGCGCCGAGCACATCCCGCAGCAGGCGCACGATCAGGTCAAAGCGCTCCTGCCGCGCTACCAGGTAGCGCGCCTGCATGTGGTCCCAACGTTCCAGCCAATGGGCTTGATCCAAGCAAGGGGTCACGGTCATGCTCCTTTTGCCTCCCAACCGGAACTACCCGTTGGTGTGCAACATCCTGGCGACCGGCGTCAGGCGGATGGCACGGCATCGGCGGCGAACGGGCATGCGGTGCTGCTCTACGACGAGCGCAATCCGGCTTTCCAGCCGGGGAGTGGTGGCTTGGCCGCCTGTGTGGGGGCACAGCAGGCCCTGCGCGAGCCCACTATGCTGCGCAAGTGCAACTGGCAGCGCATCACCAGGCATCTGAGAGACCAGGGACTCTTGCCCTGGCTGACGGAGCAGCTTGCTCTGAAATATGGCCTGTGATACCTATTCCCACTCGCACAGACTCTCCACATACGCTGCCGAGCCATCGCGCAGCCAGCCGTCGAGCTGGGCCTGATCCTTAAGCTGCTGGCCGCGCAGCCGGGGCACGACGACAAACTGGCACAAGTCGGGGATGGAAGTCATGTCGCCCCAGAGCTTTTCGAACTGGGCGACGGGGTAGATATCCTCCTGGCCGTGGCCCCAGCGCTTCTTGACATCCTTGAGGGTGACGTAGGTGGGCATGCGAGCGGCCAGGGCGCGCACGGCTGCATTGACGCGCTCGGCGTTATCCAGGTCGGCGCGGGAGAGCCCAAAGGCCGCCAGGAGCTGGTCGATGTCGACCCAGGCGGTGTTTGAGTTATAGTAGGAGAGGGCGAATTCGTCCTCCTCCCGTGGCATGGCCAGGCCTTCCAGCAGGCGCAGCTGGCCGTTCACGCGCGCCAGGCCGCCGCCGCGGTCCTCGATGCGACGGGTGATGACCTCAAAGGTGATGGGCGCACGCCGGGCGATGTGCAGGCCCAGGAGCCCCGCATCTACATCAGCGCCCACAGTGTCGATATTGTGCAGCATCAGGTAGCGCAGGTTAGGGTTCTCGCCCAGCAGGCGCTGCAGCATGCCGTTCTTGAGCAGGTTGGGCAGTTCGTACCAGTGGCCTACCGGGTGCAGGCACTGCTGGGGGACGTTATCGGTATAGTCCGATCCTTCACCCATGGAGCGCGCCCAGTCGATGAGCGCGGCATGCAGCGAGTCGCGCATCTTTTGCGCCTGCTCATCGAGGAGCTGCTGGGGCATTTCTTCCCAGGCAAAGCGCAGGTCACGCGTCATGGGCACAAGGCGCAGGCCAATGGTGCGGCCGGGCGAAAGGAGCAGCGGCCCAGGGTAGTGATAGTTTTCCTCCAGCGCCAGGTATTCTGCCATGGCAGAGTGGGTCAGGTAGCTGGTGGTGAAAATGTGCGGCAGCGGGTGCCCACATGCCCGGCCAACCCGGCGGCTCTTGGCCAGATGCACTTCCACGAAGGTGCGGTGCCGCCCGCCGAGCTTGCAGAAGGGGTGCAGCGCCTTGACCACGCCGGCCCCTTGCGTCCAGCGGCTGCCCGAGCCGGCGGCCAGCGAGACGACAGCCACTGCCCCCGCGGCCAGGGCGTCTTGCCCCAGGGCCCGGTACTCCTCCGGGAGGCCGTGTGTGGCATCGTAGACATCATTGGCCGTCACGTCGCGGATGTCGCTGCTCACGGGCAGGCGGTTCTGGGCCAAGCCGATGCGCCCGCTGCGCAGGTCGGCGCGGATCTGCTCGTGTTGCACACGGTCAAAGCCGCATTCATTTAACAGCGTTTCCAGGTCCTGCTCTGGCGCCAGCTCGCTGCCTGTATGCGGCAACAGACGGTCGAAGAGGACCTGCACCATGCCGGCCAGCTCTGGTTTGCTGCGGCAGGCGGCACCGAAGCGGTCCAGCTCGCTGCGCCGTAGGGAATTGAGACGGCGGCGGTCCTGGCGCAGCAAGGCGGGCACAATGAGCGCATAGTAGCCGGGCGGCAGGATGGCGCTGTCGCCGGTCAGCAGGTCGGCGTGCGTGCCGCGCTCGTTGATGGCAAAATCATAGACGACGGGCTCCATAGCAAAAGGCAGCGCCCGCTCCAGGCGACGTTTGGTTTCGCCCATGATGGCCTGCAGCCGCTCCTGGGCCTCAGGCTTACGCTCGGGGGAAAAGATAAAGCCCATGCCTCCGCCTGCCATGCCGCCCAGCATCCAGAACCCCCAGAAATCCGGCCCGAATTCGGCCTGCACCCGGTCGATCAACGTCTCAGTGTACAGGTTCGAGGCCCAGGGGATGATGGCCTGGATGGGGCCACGGAAGTTGCGTGTAGTCGAGGCGCCTATGGCCCGTACGTCGCCAGCGCGCAGATGGCCCAACACCTCATCGAGGATCTCGCCGGCCTGCAGGCGCGCCTGCCACTCGACCTCGGAGCGCAGCAGGTACTTTTCCGTGACCATCTCCAGGATGGGCCCGACGTTCTGCGCCATGCCGCCATGCACCAGCACGAGGGACTCCTGCAAGCGCCGGCGCGTTTCGGGCGCCACATCGTCCGTTGTGAGAATGCGGTGGCTGGGCAGCAGGCGTCCCCGGCTGATGCCATACTCCGGGTCTTCGGCGGTCGCCTGGACCCCCTGAATGACCTTCATCCCTGGCCACACGCCCCCCGAGTCTTGCCAGCCCCCACCGGAGCCGGCCAGCCACTCGCCCAGGATCGCGCGCGCCGCCACGAGCCGCCGCTCCGCCTCGGCCAGAGGGCCCTGGAGCGAGCCGGCCTGGCCGGTGGCGCGCATGCACACTGCGATCAGCGAAGCCAGGAGGCTCGTGGAGACGGCCAGGCGCGAGCCCTTGGGGATGCCGTTGACCGAGCTAACGATCTCGATGCCCCGCCCCGGCCCCACCAGGCGGGCCAGTAGATCGGCCAGGCTCTGCTCGGCCCCCTCGATACCTGGCGGCACCAGGCCGGAGGCAATAACAGCCGCCTTGAGCAGGCCGAGATAGTCCCTGGCAAAATCAAAAACCTCCGCCAGGCTCGCAATATCGGCGGTCGTTGCCAGGTCCACCGACGTCAGGCGCAGCAACGGCTCATCGATCACCCGGAAATAGGTCTCCACCGGCGGCCGGGGCGAGGCGTCGCGTCCGCGCACCCCGAGGTCGATAGAGACGTTGAGCACCCGCGCCCCTTCAGGGTAATCCATGCCCAGGAAGAAAATATCGCTCCAGGCCGAGTGGGTGAGGTCCATGCGCACGGGGGTCGACTCGCGCAAGAGCGGATAGGGACCGTCAACGGTGCGCTGCAACAGCTCGGGGCGCACACGCAGAGGCTGATCGGCCGGGTGGCCCATGCGGAACATCCACTGGTTGCCCCGCACCGAGCGCACGCTGCGCCGCACCTGATCGGCCAGGGTCTGGAACCCCAGACGATGATAGCTCGCCGCGAGCGCGCTGGAGATGGCATCACCGGGGCCGTCTGTTTCCTGCGCCTGCAGAAAGACCTCAATCGCCTCCTCAAAACGGCGCTGCAACAGGTGTGTGTAGCCCACAAAGGGCATCTTGCCCCGGCCCTGCAACTCGGCGCGCAGGGGCAGGTGAAAGCGATGGATCGCATACAGGAAGAAGCACGCCCGCACCCGCTCGTACAGGTTATCGCTGCTACGGCGCAGCCCGTCCAACTCCGCGCATTCCGCCAACAGTTCGTGCAGCGAAGCCGAGCGGCAAAAGGCATCCAGCGATCGGTTACGCACCGCCGGGTCGGAAGAGGTAATAATGGTTACGAGTTGTCCGCTCAAAGACATACCTCGCAAAGGGGCGTAATAAGTAAACCGTAATAAGTAAACCGTAATAAGTAAACCGTAATAAGTAAACCGTAGTAGGTCAGGTCGCTAAGCGGCAAAGTGCACTTTGCCTCATGGTGGAGCTTTTCGCTTTTCCTGATCTTCGCCCCTGCGAAATCGATGCAAAGCAGCGGGCGCGCCGGAATAGCGGCTTTACTTATTACGCTTTACTTATTACGTTATGCATTACGTATCGCCAGCAGTTCCAGCATCTGCGAAAGCACTTCGTCCCGGTCGGCGCCGTTGAGCGCCAGGGCCAGCTGCGCGGTAAAGAGGCCGTACTTGACCCCCACATCATAGCGCCAGCCCTGCTTCTCCTGCGCCAGGTAACGCTCGTGGCCGGCCAGCTCATTCAGCGCCGGCGCCAGCCACACGCCGCCGCGCTCGCCCGCCTGCCGGATGTGCGCGCCCAGGATGTCCATCACTGTGGGGGTGAGCACGTGCATGCCAAAGAAGCACAGGTAATGGCCGGCGCGCAGGCCCGGTACCAGGAGCGTCTGCTCCGCTTGAGTCGGCGTGGGCTTTTCGATGACGGTTTCCACCTGATAAAGGTTGGTGCGGCCGGGAATGCGCCGCCCGCCGACGGTGCCATAGTAGGGGAGCAAGCTTTCGCGGGTGGCCTCTACCGCCGAAACGGCGCAATCCTCTGCCTGAGCGACCTCGACCAGCTGTTGGGCGCAGCCCTTGGCCTCGCGGCTCACATAGAGGTGATCGCCCACCAGGTGGAGAAAGGGCTCGCGGCCCACGAAATCGCGCGCGCAGTACACGGCGTGCCCATAGCCGAGGGGGGCAGTCTGCTGCACAAACTGCAGCCGCCGGGCATGGTCGCCTGCCGCTGCTGCGTAGGCCGTCTCATCGCCGGGGCAGACCACGACGCAGATTTCCTCGATGCCGGCGCGCAGCGCCTCCTCGACAATGATGCAGAGCACCGACTTTTGCACACCGTCACGGTCAACCAGTGTCTGCAGCGGCAGTGTGCGCTGATTACGGCCGGCGGCTGTGATGACTGCTTTGCCAATTCTCATGCAGCAACCTCGCGTGATGTCGCTCGTGGGCCCACAAAAAAGTACGAACGCAGATGGTGGCCAGAAGCGGGCTCCTGGCCAGCGAGGATAGTTTTACACAAACCGGCAATAGAGTCAACCGCGCAGTCAGGGCTGGGCGTGCCGGCTTATGATCTCATTGAGGGCGTTGAGCGCCGGCCGCAGCGCCTCGGGGACAGCAGTATCCTGCGTGTGCACCCTATGGCCGCGGAAAGTAACGACATAATCGAAGAGATCGGCGCCCTGCGTGCTGGGCAGATATTCCTCTCTGAGCTCGGCAAATCTGGCCTTTTCCAGGGCTGCCGTGAGTTGCTCGAGTTCGGCTTGGCTCAGCGAGAAGCGCCGCTCAGCCCCCTTGCGGGTAAGCTGCGCGCTCCCATCAACCTGGATGACCAGGTGATCCTGCAGGCCGGCAAAGCCGCCTGAGCGCTGATAGTCGATGAGCGGGCCCGTGGGCACGTCGGCGGGCGCGTTCAGTGTGGCCGGCGCACAGGCAGGCAGGGTCAGAAGCAGCATAACCATCAGCAGACAGCGCTTGATCATGTCGGCACCTCCGGGCATTTCTTGATGCTCACCAGATAATACGCTGCCGGCAGGTCGTTTGTTCCCGGAATCAGGCCTCCCGGAGGCGTTCGGGGCCTCCGGGAGGTGATATCTGGTTGACGACTGAATGTGTACTGAGTCTATGAAAGCCATGCAAGCCGACGGCTTGGGTTGGCGGCACGCGCGATGCGCAACCTGAGAGGGCAGCGGCTTACGCCAACGGCTCGAGCGGTTTGGGATAGTGGCCAAAGGCGATAGGTGCGCTCTTGGGCTGGGCGGCCCAGCGCACGGCGTTGCCCAGCACCTTACACACCTCAGCCTGATAGTAGATGGGGAAGGTCTCGTGCCCGGGACGGAAGTAGAAGATGCGCCCTTTGCCGCGGTGGAAGCAGCAGCCCGAGCGGAAGACCTCGCCGCCCTGGAACCAGCTCACAAAGACGAGCTCGTCGGGCGCTGGGATGTCAAAGCGCTCGCCATACATCTCGGTGTGGGGGATCTCGAAATAGGGGCCGAGGCCCTCGGCGATGGGGTGCCCGGGCTCGACGACCCAGAGGCGCTCCTTCTCTCCTGCCTCGCGCCAGCGCAGGTTGCAGCCGGTGCCCATCAGGCGGCGGAAAATCTTGGAGAAATGGCCTGAGTGCAGGACGATCAGCCCCATGCCGTCGAGGACCCGCTCCTGTACGCGATCCACGATCTCGTCCTTGACCTCTCCGTGAGCCATATGGCCCCACCAGGTGAGGACATCGGTGTTATCCAGCACCTCTTGGGTCAGGCCATGCTCGGGCTCGTCGAGCGTGGCCGTGCGCACCGAGACGCCGGGCACCGTGCGCAGGAACTCGGCGATGGCGCCGTGAATGCCCTGTGGGTAGACCTTTCGTACCTGGGGGTCGCTCTGTTCGTGGCGATTCTCGTTCCAGACCGTGACGCGGATCGTATCCATACTGTTTCTCCTCCATGAGGCCGGGGACCGCGAGATCCACGGCAGCGTGGCCGCTACGCCTGTGCGAGGGCAGGGCAGCGCGGTGAAGTGAGAATTCACTCTGCCTTTAGCATAGGGCTCAAGGTGCGAATTGTCAAAAGGAGAACCTGAGGTTGACCCGGGGCTGCTGGCCGCTATAATGTCGCCCGAGGAGGCACATCGTATGGGACTACGTATCCGGACTCTGGTGGTTGGCATGCTGGAAACGAACTGTTACCTGGCGAGCGACGAGGCGACTGGCGAGGCGCTGGTGATCGACCCAGGGGGAAATGCCGAGATCATTCTGCGTGCGATCCGCAGCGACGCTCTTAAGGTGCGCCTGATTGTGGATACACACGGCCACTTTGATCATGTGTTGGCCAATGGCGCCCTCCGCGAGGCGACCGGCGCCCCCATTGCCGTAGGCCGGCCCGATGCCGCCCTGCTCACCGAGCCGGTGTCGCTCTTTGGCCAGGGCATGGGCGGCCCTCCGAGCCCACCCGCGGACCAGTTCCTGGCGGGCGGCGATGAGATTGCCCTGGGCGGGCAAAAACTGCGCGTGCTCGCTACGCCCGGGCATTCGCCGGGCAGCATTTCCCTCTATGCCGCCGAGGCGGCGGCTGTTTTCACCGGCGACGCGCTCTTTCGCCTGGGCATCGGCCGCACGGACCTGCCCGGCGGCAGCCTGCAGACCCTCGAGCAATCCATCCGCACCCAGCTCTTCACCCTGCCAGATGAGACGGCCGTCTATCCCGGCCATGGCCCTGCCAGCACGATCGGGCAGGAGAAAAGGCAGAATCCTTTTGTGGGAGGGGAATGACCGGTTCGTAGTAAGGGATAGGGTGAGCTCTACATGGGCGGCGCGCATTCTGCCGCAATGAGCGATTGCCCCTGAGGGCTGAGCAGATAGCTCACCATGCTCCAGGCCCGCGTGGTGAGCGGGCTGCGAGCTACAAGAAAGAGGGGATGCGATAAGGGATAGCGCCCTCGCGCTATCTCGGATGGCAGGGGAAGGACGTTGTTGATCCCGATGACCTTGACGCCTGGGAGCAGCGCCCCCATGCTGATATAGCCGATGGCGCCCGGGTTATGCGAAACATAGTCAGCTACGGCCTGGTCGTTGGGCATGATGATGGCGGTCGGCGCCACGCGTTTGCCCTGGAGCACGCCGTGCTCAAAGGCGGTCCGCACTGCAGCGCCGTCCTCGCGGATCACGACCTGCACCGGGCCCGGCGCGCCACCCAGGGCCTGCCAGTCTGCCTCGTCGCCCGTAAAGGCCCTTTGCAGTTGCTCCATCGTAAGCGAAGCCAGCGGGTTTGTCGGGTGAACGATGATCGCAACCCCATCCCGCCCAATGGGCCATGACCACAGTGAGCGTTTCCCGGTCACCGGGTCCAGGGTTTCCGCCGTCAGCAGCGGGCGCTCGATAAAGGCCAGATCGGCCTGGCCAGAGGCAACGGCCGCCAGCGCCTCGTCGTTGTCATCCTCGCTCGGATCGATGGTGACATAACTGTGTGCGGCCGTATAGGCCTTGCTCGCCTGTGAAACGAGGTCGGCAGCGGCAGGCACTGCGGCGATCTGCAGGGTCACCGGCGCCGGCGGCGCGGGCGCCTGGGCGCAGCCCGCGGTCAGAAGCAGCCAGGCTGCAGCCACGAGCAGGAGATTCCGGAGCACGAAGGACGCGAAGCGAAGCACGAAGGACGCGAAGCGAAGCACGAAGGACGCGAAGGAGAGCACGAAGGACACGAAGGAGAGCACGAAGGACACGAAGGGAGATGCGAGGGACGCGAAGAGATGCGAAGGGATGAGTGCCTGCATGGAGATATTGCGGTCTGTGGCATTCAACTTGTGGTGAGTACACAGCCTGGCAAACATGGACTGGAGACCCATTCTTTCGCGCCTTTCGCCTTCCTTACATGCCGCTTCGCGTCCTTCGTGCTTCGCTTCGCGTCCTTCGTGCTCTACCGTGCCACCCAGATGGCCAGGCAGGCCGCCCCAAGCACCCAGCAATAGATGGCAAAGGGCAGCACGCTGTGCTGTTTGAGATAGTTGAGCAGCAGGCGGATGACCAGGTAGCCGCTGACCAGGGCAGCCATGAATCCGACCAGCAGGGGTGCGGCGTTGCTGATGATCTCACCGGTGCCGCTCAGGCGTCGCAACTGCACGAGGCCAGCTCCGGCAATAGTGGGAATGGCCAGCAGGAAGGCAAAGCGGGCGGCTGCGGTGCGGTCGAGCCCCAGAAAGCGTCCGGCTGAGATCGTGGCGCCCGAGCGTGAGATGCCTGGCGCAATGGCCAGGCCCTGCGCGACGCCGATCACCAGCGCTGGGCCGGCTTTGAGCGTGTCTATGGCGTCGTCGCTGCCGCCCCAGCGCTCACTGGCCACCAGGAATAACCCTGTCGCCAGAAGTAGCACCGCTGTGGCGACCGGTGATCCAAACAGGCTCTCGAACAAGTCATTGAAGGCCAGCCCCATCACTGCTGCCGGTATAGTCGCCAGGATCAGGATCCAGGCGAGCCGTCCCTGAGCGTTATCGAGGGAGCGCCTGCGTACCGTATCGAGCCATCCTGCAGCCAGATTGACCAGATCGCGCCAAAAAAAGCCGACGACCGCTGCCAGGGTCCCCAGGTGCAGTATGGTGTCAAAGGCCAGGGCAAAAGCGGTATCGGCCGTTGTCCACCCGAAAAGCCAGGGCACGAGCACCAGGTGAGCGGAGCTCGAGATGGGAACAAATTCAGTGATCCCCTGGACCAGTCCCAAGATCAGGGCGTGGAACAGGCTCATCAGGCTTGCCTTTCTTTGCCGCGAGCACGGCGACGATACAGCTCGGCGCTGCGGTGGCGGCTTGCTTCGTCCACAGGTGTGTATCGGCCCAGGAATTCCTCCTTAAGCGCCAGGAAGCGATCCTCAGCGAGAGCGGCGCGGATTTCGCACATCAGGCCGGTGAGGAAGGAAAGATTGTGGATGCTGTTGAGCACCAGGCCCAGGATTTCGTCGGCCATCAGCAGATGGCGCAGATAGGCCCGCGAGAAATGTTGGCAGGTGTAGCAGCCGCAATGTTCCTCGATGGGCGTGGGGTCATCGGCGAATTGGGCGTTGCGCAGGTTCACGCGCCCTTGGCGGGTAAAGACGGCGCCGTTGCGGGCCAGGCGCGTGGGCAGAACGCTATCAAAGATATCGATGCCGCGGGCGACGCCCTCGAAGAGGTCCTCTGGCGAGCCCACGCCCATCAGATAGTGCGGCTTGTGTGTGGGCAGGCAGGGGATGGTCGCATCGAGCATAGCCCAGGTCACTTCTTTCGGCTCCCCCACCGAGAGGCCGCCGATGCCGTACCCCGGGAAGGGCATCTCGCTCAGCACATAGGCCGATTCCTGCCGCAGATCGGTAAAGCCGCCGCCCTGCACAATGCCGAAGAGCGCCTGATCGGGCCGCTTGTGGGCCGTCAGGCACCGCTCTGCCCAGGCATGGGTGCGGTGCATCGCCTCGCGCGCCTGATCATAGTTCATGGGCGGGGCGCACTCATCAAAGGCCATGATAATGTCGGCGCCGAGCTGCTCTTGGACCTCGATCGACTTTTCCGGCGACAAAAAGTGCTCCGAGCCGTCGATATGCGAGCGGAAGAGCACGCCTTCGTCAGTGACCCGGCGCAGGGTCTCCAGGCTGAAAACCTGGAAACCGCCGCTATCGGTGAGTAGGGGATGCTCCCAGGCCATAAAGCGGTGCAAGCCGCCCAGACGGGCCACCCGCTCGGCCCCCGGGCGCAGGAAGAGGTGATAGGTGTTGGCGAGCACCAACGTGGCGCCCAGATCCTCCAACTCCTGCGGCGTCAGCGTCTTGACCGTGGCCTGTGTGCCTACCGGGGCAAAGACCGGCGTCTCCAATACCCCATGGGGCGTGTGGAATGCGCCGAGGCGCCCCCGGCTCGTCGGGTCCTGATGCCGCAGCTCGAACTCGAACACCTGCACCTCCCACCATGCAAGATCACCTGCCTACGCCGTAGCGGTTATTATAGGCTCAGGGCCAGGAGAGGGCAAAGCGGATTCCTGGAACGCGAAAGGCGCGAAAGGGATGGCTGCGTATCGCCTACTCGCCTGAACTGTCGGAGACGGAGCGGTGGCCCGTGTTGGCGGTCTTAGCGGTAGCCGACGTGAAATCCTGCCACGACACGCAACCAATCCTCGTGCCCTGACCTGGTTGTCACATTCCTCCCCCGCGTCAATCCCTTGTTCGTGTTGCCTTTTTCCTCCATGCTGTATTTCGTTTATAATGGGTGCACTTGCGAGGCGCGGGGAAGGTCCACGGGAGGCAATGATGCAGCACCTGGAAGGCGAATACAAGGGCGAAGGCGGCGTGCGCATCTGGTGGCAGGCCTGGCGGCCAGATGCGGCCCGGGCCGTGCTGGCCATCGCTCATGGCTTGGGCGAGCATAGCGGGCGCTATGGGAATGTGGTGGAGCATGTTGTGCCGCAGGGCTATGCCGTCTATGCCCTGGATCATCGTGGCCACGGGCGCTCTGGGGGCACGCGCGGCCACATCGATCGCTTTACCCAGTACACGGCCGATCTGCACCGCATGATCGAGTTGGCGCGAGAGGCCGAGCACGGCTTGCCGGTGTTCCTGCTGGGCCACAGCCTGGGCGGCACGATTGCGTTGCAGTATGCACTCGAGCGGCCGCAGGGGCTGGCCGGCCTGATTGTGTCATCACCTGCCCTGGGGCAGAGATTTCCCGTGCCGGCCGGCAAGCTGCTCCTGGCGCGGGCAATGAGCCATCTGGCGCCTGCCTTCTGTCAGCATTCGGGGCTGCCGGCTGCCGGGCTTTCACACGACCCTCGGGTGGGCGCTGCCTATGTGGCGGACCCGCTGGTGCACGACCTGGTCTCGGCGCGTTTTTTCACCGAGATGATGGCTTCCATTCAGACTATCCTGGCCCGGGCTGGCGAGATCAAGCTCCCGTTCCTGCTCCTCATGTCCGATGATGACCCCATCGTGGACAGCCCGGCCATGCGCCGCCTTTACGAAAGCGTGGCCGCTGCCGACAAGACGAAACGGGAATACGTTGGCTTTTACCATGAGGGCTTTAACGAGATCGAGCGCGCACGCCCCCTGGGCGATCTGCTGGCCTGGCTGGACGCGCGTGTGCACTGACGTGCCAAACGTCAAGCTTGAATAGCTGCTTAGCCGGAAAATGGTATTGATCTCTGGCTGACGGTGAGGATTGAGTATGGGTATGCAGCCCGCAAGCAAGAAGCGGGACAGCCATCGGGTTGGGCGCGTGACTCTGGACGTAGCGGCGGCGCTTATGGCCGGGCTCTACCTGTCGCGTGTGGCCTGTGAGCTGCGGCCGGCTATGATGGGGCGCGCGCTCGTGGGCGCCTCATTGCTGCTGGGGCTCCTGGCGGCTGCGCTTGCCGTCTGGCTACTGCGCCGGACCGGGCGCCCGACTTGGCCGCTGCTCCTGCTTGGCGCCTATGCTCTCTGGCCGTGGACGGATGGGCGCGTGAGCTTCGCTGCGGGGATCGTCTCTCTGGTGGCCCTGGCCCTGGCCTGTATGCCGGCCCCCCACACGAGTTCGGGTGAGCCCCCGGCGCCCGCCAGGAACGGCCCTGTCGCCCGAGGCTTTGAGCGCTGGCCCGGCTGGCTGTGGGAGGCGGCCGTGGGGGCCGGGGGGTTGGGACTCTATGTTGCGACGCTTGCGCCCTCGGTGCAACCGGCCGACGCCGGCGAGTTTCAGCTCGTCTCGGCGGTGCTGGGCATTGCCCATCCGCCGGGCTATCCCCTCTACACCATGCTCGGCAAGCTGTTCACGCTCCTGCCCCTGGGTGACCCGGCCTGGCGGGTGAACCTCTTTGCCGCTGTCTGCGCCGCAGGCACCCTGGCTGTGCTCGCGCGCACAGTGCGGCAGGCTACCGACTCGGGCGCGGCGGGGGCGCTCGCGGCGCTGGCGCTGGGCGTGACGCCGACCTTCTGGGCCCAGGGCACCTTTGCCAACATCCGCAGCCTGATGGCGCTCCTGACCGTGCTCTGCCTGCATTGGCTCCTGCGCTATGGTGAGGCGCGGGCAGGCCGCTACCTGGTCGCTTTTGCGCTGACCTTTGGGCTGGCCGTCACCCACCATGGCTCGCTGGCGCTCCTGGCATTGCCGTATCTCGCTTACCTCATCGCCGTCGATCCCCGGCTGGTGATCCAGCCGCGGCGCTGGCTGCTGCCCGTCGCTGCCCTGCTGCCGGGCGTGCTGGTACTGGCTTACCTTCCACTGCGCAGCCTGATGGACCCGCCCTTTGACCCGGCGCCCATTCGTTCCGTATCGGGCTTTCTCTCGCACGTGCTGGCGTTGGGTTTCCGCGGCGACATGCTCTACTATGCCTTTCAGCCTGTGCTGGGCCTGCGCCTGACCATCCTCATCGATATCCTGCACACCGAGCTGGGCTGGGGCCTCCTGGCTGCCGTCCTGCTGCTGGGTGTGGTGCTCCTGGCCCGGCGGCCCTGGCGCTGGCTCCTGTTGTGGGGTGGTGTGGCCCTGGTGGACGGCTTTGCTGCGATTACCTACCGGGCGCCCCAGACGGTGGAGTATCTCTTGCCGGCTTATGTGGCACTGGCCCTGGGGCTGGGCCTGGGGTTGGGGCTGGCGTTGCGCACGTGGCCCTTTCGCGCCTGGCCTGCGCTTGCCGGAGGGCTTGTGGCCTGTTGGGCGCTGCTGAACGGCTTGAGCGCCCTGCCGAGCTTCCAGGCGCTGCATCGCGACGATTCTTGCCGAGAGCGGGCCGTGGCCCTGCTGCAGTCGGCGCCCCACGGAGCACTGGTTCTCAGCGACTGGAACGAGGCGACGCCCCTGTGGTACCTGCAACAGGTGGAGGGCCTGCGGCGCGACGTTACCGTGACCTATGTCTATCCGGAGGGGTCGACCCCCAACGGTCAGGTGTGGGTGCGGCGCATCCAGGAGGCGGTAGGGTCTCGCCCCGTGCTGGTCACCGACCTCTTCCCCGAGTTCTCCAGCCTGCCGTACCCGTTGATACCCCAGCAGGGCGCCTGGGTGGTGCAGGCGAGGCCGCTCCAGGCCGCGCCTGCTGGCTTTAGCGGCGGCGGTCAGGTGCTGGGCGGGCGCTTTGCCCTCTCGGGGGTCCGCCTGGGCCAGGGCGAGGTGGCGCTGGGAAAGAGCGTGGACCTGCAGGTGGCCTGGAGAGCGCTGCAGCCGCTGGACCGTGACTATTCCTGGTTCGTGCACCTGGAAGGGCCGGGGGGCATCGCGGGGCAGTCGGACCTGACTTACAGCGCGGATAGAGTCACTCCGGGCGAGATCATGGTCGATAGCTATCATTTCACCCTGCGCCCCGATACGCCGCCGGGCGACTATCGCCTGCTGGCCGGCGTCTACTACACGCCGGAAGGCGGCAATTGGGAGCGGCTCAAGACAGCCGACGGGCAGGATACCATCGAGTTGGGGCATGTGCAGGTGCTACCGCGCGCCCAAGCGCCGGCTACGCTCCACCCGCTGAGCGTCGTCTGGAGCGATGGTTCGCGCCTGGTCGGGGTGGATTGGGATGACTCTGTGGCGAATAGCCGGCGCCTGTACCTGCACTGGTACCGGCCAGCTGGGGCCGGCGCCCTTGCCCTCGCGCTGCTGCCGCAGGATGGCAGTGCGCCGCAATCCCTGCAGGTGCCGGGCGGCCCGGTAGGCGGCTACCGCACGGTAACCCTGGATGTCAACCCTGGGGCGCACACCTTCCGCCTGCTCGGCACCGACGGTGGCTTTGCTCTGGGGCCCTGGCGGCGGCGCGAGACAGCCCTGCCGGTGGTGCTGCGCGCACCCGTTCCCGGGGCGCGCTATCTGGATCTGGGAGGCGAGATGGTGTTGGTGGGCGCGCGCTCGGGGCCGCCCGGCAGTCCCTATCCGGTGACGCTAGAGTTCCTGGCGGAGCGGCCGCTGCTCAACGACTATGCCGTCTCGGTGCGGCTCGACGGTAATGGCTGGCAGGCGCAGGATGATGGCACGCCGGCCCAGGGCGCTATTCCCACCCTCAAGTGGCTGGCTGGCTGGCGCGTGCGCGACGTGCACCGCATTGCGCTGCCCGCAGGAGCTTCCGGGCAGGCGCGCCTGGGGCTGACGGTCTATGACTCTTCCACGCTGGAGCCGCTGCCGGTAGGTGATGCCCGGTTGGCGGAGGCCGGGCAGGGGCTGCACGTGACCCTATGGCAGGTGATAATACCCTGATGAGCCTTGCCAATCATCCCTGCTCTTGTTATAATTACCTTTAAGGGGCAACGCTGCCAAGGCGTGGCCCGGAGGTAAGGGATGTGAGCGGCAACCCATCTTCCAGCCCTCAGAACAGGGCGGGGCTGTTGGGGGACCTTATTCGCGAGTTGCGATTGTGTTGGCGGCTGCTGAAGCATCCGGATGTGCCGGCTTGGGCAAAGGTCGCGCCGTTCATTGCCATCGCCTATCTGCTCTTCCCGATCGACCTGTTGCCGGATCCGATGTTAGGGCTTGGGCAGTTCGATGATCTGGCCATCCTATTGCTGGGCATGGAGTTGCTGGTCAATCTGTCGCCGCCGTCCATCGTGGCGGCGTTGCGACACGAGATCCAATACGGTAGGCGCCCGCCCGGCTCGTCGCCATCAGGAAATGGCGCGCGAACAGTGGATGGCGACTACCGGGTGGTCGATGATGAGGGTACGGCCATACAAGATCCGCGCAAGCGTTAGCGAGCGGATGCGAGGGCCGGCCGCCGCCATGCCCATAAGCATGGCGGCGGCCGGCCCTGCCTCTATATCGTCAGGAGTGCAGATTACTTGTCAAGGCCTCCCTTTGAGTGTACAATGGCCGTGAGTTGGGCTTGGTCGCAAGAGAACCCTCTTGTGGCTTACCAGCCTGTCGCCATGCGCTGGAACTGGATGATGGTCATGTTGCGTGGAGGGTATCGAGTTATCCGGAGACAAGAGGTGAGCGGTGACGCGACCATTTGGTCTGCGTGATGTGGGCCTGCTATGGGCCTTGCGCGGGCAGGGCATTACCCTGGACATGCAGCGCGCTATCCTGGGGATGCTGCAGCCTTTGCCGGCTGCCCTGACCGCCCTCCTCCTGCCGCCACCCCGCCCCGGAGGGACTCTCACCTTTGTCGGCCAGGATGAGGGCGAGCCCCAGGGTGGCCGTTTTCTGCAAGTGCTGACCTGCCCTGCCCGTCAGGAGTGGCAGGTTATTCATTTGGCGCCCTGGGTCCAGTCGGAAGATCTGGCTGTCAGCGCGGGCTGGGTTGCCATGCTGGAGGATCTTTGTGTGCTGGCCGGCCAGCAGGGCGCGCTGCGTGTGCGGGCGGGCATGCCCGCCGGCGGATCCGAGGAAGATGCCTTCCGTCAGGCCGGCTTTACTGTCTATGCGCGCGAGGAGGTGTACCAGCTTGCTGGGCCGCTTACCCGTGCCGAGAGGATTGACGCTCTGCGGCCCGTGGCGCAATCCGATGCCTGGCCGCTCACCCAACTGGTGGGTCAGGTAGTGCCCTCGCCGGTACAACACGCTGAGGGCATGATCAGCGCTGGGGCAGCTGCGCCGGCACCGATCTTGACCAGATTAGGAGTCAGCCACGAGCAGGGCTATGTCGCAGACCGGGGAACGGACCTGGGGGCTTATGTGGGCTTGAGCCGTACAGGGCGAGCCACATGGGCTCGAATCTTGCTCCATCCCGAGATGAGGAAAGAAGCGCCCGTTGTCATGCACCAACTGGTCAGGGCCGCCTCGCCGGGGCCTACCCTGTATTGCGCGGTGCGCGACTATCAGGCGGGCCTGCGGGGTGTGTTGGCCGGGATGGGGTTTGAGTTCGTCGGCGTCCAGGTCTGGCTTGTCAAACATACCGCGCGCCCGATAGAGTGTCGTTCGTTGCTGCACCTGGTGGCGTATGACAAGCGTGGGGAGCCGGTTACAACGCCGCTACATCCTGTGAACGGCGAGGCGACAGTGGCGTGCTTGGGCTTGGCTAGAGAGCATTGTGTGTATGAGTACAGGAGAAGAGACGGTTACGCAGTCGGTTCAAATTGAGATCATGGACAACCTCGATGCCCTGCTGGACGTCCTGCCGCCTACTGTGGTGGAGGCGTTGCACAGGATCGATCGGGGTGATGATCTGTTGGAAATTGTGCTGGATCTCGGGCGGCGCCCTGAGGCCCGCTATGTGGATGGTGAGGTCTCTCTGAGCACGCAGGAGGTCTCACGCGAAGATATCGACTATGTTGTGGAGCGTATTGGGCACTTTGGTGACGATAACCGTGCGGGCATCGAGCGCACGTTGCACCGTATTTCGGCCATCCGCAACCGTGCACGGCGTGTGGTTGGGCTGACCTGCCGTGTTGGCCGCGCAGTCTACGGCACCATTGACATCATCCGCGATATTGTGGAATCGGGCAAGAGCGTGTTGCTGCTGGGCCGCCCCGGCGTGGGAAAAACGACCATGTTGCGTGAGGTGGCCCGGGTGTTGGCGGAAAAGAAGCGGGTGGTCATCGTCGATACCTCGAATGAGATCGGTGGTGATGGCGATATCCCGCACCCGGCTATCGGGCGCGCGCGGCGCATGCAGGTGGCAACCCCTATTATGCAGCACGCGGTGATGATCGAGGCGGTGGAGAACCACATGCCTGAGGTCATCGTCATCGATGAGATCGGCAACGAGCTCGAGGCGGCCGCCGCACGCACCATCGCCGAGCGTGGTGTGCAGTTGGTGGGCACGGCTCATGGCAATACCCTCGACAATGTGATGCTGAACCCCACCCTGGCGGACCTCGTGGGCGGCATCCAAACGGTCACCCTGAGTGATGAAGAGGCCCGCCGCCGGGGCACTCAGAAATCGGTGCTCGAGCGCAAGGCGCCGCCGACCTTTGACGTGGTCGTCGAGATACAGGATTGGGATCGGGTGTCGGTGCGCCATGATGTGTCGGCGGCGGTCGATGCCGCGCTGCGCGGCCGTCCCTTGGCGCCCGAAATCCGCTATCGCGATGCCAGCGGCCATTTACACATCGAACAGGCCGAGCCTGTGCGCCCGGCCTTTGGGCGTGAGGCGGTTAGCGGCCGACCTACTGCGGCGCCGCGCCGCGAGCGCGAGGCTGGCGGGGTACGGCAGATGCCGGGTGAGCGCCTGAGCGGCGCAGCAGTGGCGGCTGAGACCAAGGCTCGCGCGGAGCAGCCGGCTGCTGGTGCTGCGGGTTTCCGTACATTACGAGTGTTTCCTTATGGCATCAACCAGGGTCGCCTCCGCCAGGCGGCGCGGCAGCTCAACTTGCCGGTACTGATCGTGGATGACCCGGGCGAGGCGGACGTCCTTTTCACGCTCCGCAGCTTTTATCGCAAGCGTCCGCAGTTGATCAGCGATGCCGAGCAGCGAGGGGTGCCTGTCTACGTCCTGCGCAGCAACACCGTGGGGCAGATTCAGGACTACCTGGCCGATATCTTTGGCCTCGAAGTGGAGGAGGACCCCTTTGCGACGGCCATGCGTGAGACGCAGGAGGCAATCGAGACGATCCTGGGGGGGGCGCGTGACTCCGTGGAGCTAGGGCCCCAGAACGCCTATGTGCGCCGTCAACAGCATGATATGGTGCGCCAGGCGAACCTGGTTTCACGGAGCACCGGTAAAGAACCTAACAGGCGCGTGCGCATTTTTCAGAATGACCGATGAGCCATTTTATCTCACTGGAAGGCCCGGAAGGAAGCGGCAAGACAACCCAGCTTCGCCTGTTGCAGGCATACCTTGAGGGGCAGGGTGTGCCGGTAGTTCTGACGCGTGAGCCCGGCGGCACTTCGATCGGCGATCAGGTGCGGCAGGTGCTGCACGATTTGCGCAACGACGAGATGCTGCCGCGTACCGAGGTCTTGCTCTATTCGGCCTCGCGCGCCCAACTGGTGGGCCAGGTCATCCGGCCGGCGCTCGCGGCGGGGGCCGTCGTCCTCTGCGACCGTTTTGCGGAGTCGACGCTGGCCTACCAGGGCTACGGCCGGGGGCTGGATCTGGCGGGGCTGCGCTTGCTCACCGAATATGCGACCGAGGGGCTGCGGCCTGACCTGGTGATCTACCTGGATCTGCCGGTGACAGTGGGGCTCGAGCGCAAGCTGCTGGCCCGTGAACGCGAGCAGGCCGAATGGACGCGTATGGACCAGCAAGAGGTCGAGTTTCATGAGCGTGTGCGCCAAGGGTACCTCAAGATGGCGGCGGAGGAGCCGGGGCGGTGGTGTGTGATCAACGCGCAGCAGCCGGTGGCAGTGTTGCAGGCAGAGATCCGGAAGCGTATTGATGCGCTGCTGGGAAGAGGTGTGGACGTTCGGCCATAGTCAGGAGAAAGGGGACCGGAATGAAGCTGATCCTTTGCATTGTACACAGCGATGACGCCGACCAGTTGACCCTTGCCCTGCGGGAGCGTGGCTTCCGCTCCACCAAAGTCAGCACGACCGGTGGTTTTCTGCGCGAGGGCAACGCCACGATATTGATCGGCACCGAAGAGTCCAAGATCGAGGAAGTACTCTCCATTGTGCGCCAGAATTGCCACACGCGCACCGAATACGTTAACCCTCTGCCGCCTGTGATGGAGCCGGGAGAGCTCTACATGCCGAATCCGGTCGAGGTGCAGGTGGGTGGGGCGACTATCTTTGTCCTGGATGTTGCCCAGTACCAAAAGTTCTAGGTAGCAATCTTGCCGGATAGCAGACCTGACAGGTTTCGGAAAATCTGTCAGGTCTGCTATCCCTGGGGCCTGGTTACAAATCCAAATCGGGCTCTGCCCCGCCGGCGCCCTCATCGCCCAGGTCAGGTAGGGCGCTTTCGATCTCTTCCGGGCTCTGGCCGGATTCCAGGCGGTCGACGACCTCGTGAAAGTCATCGCCCAGATCCTCGCCGGCCTCTTTTCCCATCTTGCGCATCCAACGGGCGATACTCTTGGGGTCGTTTTCATCCACATCCCCCAGGCTCGATGGGTCGGCCAGGTTTTCCAGGTGGCTTTCCTCAGAGCCCACAACAGAGACGCGTGAGACGAGGCGACGCAGGTCTTCACTCTGGCACTTGGGGCAGCGCGGGCGAGCCTCACGCGCCGCTGCAAAGCTACGGATGAAGAGGCTGACCCGCTTGCCGCAGTGCTGGCACTGGTATTCGTATATGGGCATAATACCTCCGTGACGGCTATCCGGATCGGAGAGATTGCACAGGAACGATTATAGTGTTTATTGTTGCCCCCGGCAACTGTCGCAGGGACGGGGTTTCAAGCATGGGAGGATAGTTTGAGCACGGAACTGGTGCATGTCGGTTTCGGCGGTGTCATCTCTGCCCAACGGATCGTGGCCATCGTCAGCCCCGATTCGGCCCCGGTGCGCCGCTTGGTGCAACAGGCCAAAGAGCGGGAGATGGCCATCGACATGACCTATGGCCGCAAGACCAAGGCGGTGATCATCCTGGATAGTGGCCATGTGGCGATGGCGGCCATCCAGCCGGAGACGATTATGAATCGCCTGAACAACCGAAAGGGAGGGGCTGGTGAGTGAAGCAGTGGCCCGGAGGGAATGGGTTGATCTCGAACCTTACCTGCATCCGGCGCCGTTAGTGATCGTCATCTCGGGCCCTTCGGGGGCTGGGAAGGATGTGACCATCAACCGGCTGCGGCAGTTGGGCCATGCTTTCCACTTTGTGGTGACGGCCACTACGCGGCCGCCCCGGCCTACCGAGGTGCATGGCCGAGATTACCTGTTCGTCTCGCGCTGCGAGTTTGAGCGCATGATCGTGGCCGGCGAATTGCTGGAGCATGCACTGGTCTATGGCGAGCACAAGGGCATTCCAAAGAGCCAGGTGCGCGAGGCCCTGGCCAGTGGATACGATGTGGTGCTGCGAGTCGACGTGCAGGGGGCGGCGCGGCTGCGCGAATTGATGCCCGGCGCCGTCTTTATCTTCCTGACGGCCCCGTCGAAAGAGGAACTGATCGAGCGCCTGCGCTCGCGCAAGACCGAGACGGAGGAAGCCTTTCGCGCACGGGTGGCTACCGCTCAACGCGAGATGCAAGAGATCTGCCATTTCGACTATGTGGTCATCAATCGAGATGGCGAGCTCGATTGCACCGTCGAGCGGATTATGGCCATTATCACGGCAGAGAAATCGCGCGCCGTGCCGCGCAAAGTGGAATTGTAAGCGATTGAGCTATCAGCAAATAGCTCATAGCTGATAGCTACCAGGAGGATTTGCATGCAACGAGAGCCGGTCGTAGCGGGGATGTTCTACCCGGCGAATCCTGAGCGTTGCCGGGCGGAGGTCGCTCGCCTGTTGCAGGCGGCGCAGGCAGGGTTGCCCGCTGATGGCTTTGTGGCCGGGTTGGTGCCTCACGCTGGCTGGGCCTACTCGGGCGGCGTCGCCGCCCGGACCCTGGCGGCCCTGGCCCAGGGCGGCGCGCCCGATACCATGGTTATCCTGGGTGCTGTGCACAGCTGGGGCGTGCGCCGTCCGGCGGTGTACCCGTCCGGCTCCTGGACTACACCGCTGGGCGCGCTGCCCATTGATGAAGCCCTCGTGACAGAGATCGTGCAGCAGTCGGGGGGGGCCATCATTGCCAACGAGCGCGCCCACAGTGAGGAGCACTCTATCGAAGTGCAGCTTCCCTTTGTCAAATACCTCTTTCCCGAGGTGCGGATCGTGCCGCTCATGGTGCCGCCGGTGGAGGATGCGGTCAGTGTGGGCGAGGCTGTGGCACGCGCCATCCGATCACAGCCCGGGAAGACCTATGTGCTGGGCAGCTCGGACCTGACTCACTATGGCCCTCGCTACGGCTTTGCGCCGCGCGGTACGGGGCCTGTTGCCTTGGCCTGGGCCAAGGAATCGGATCGCCGCCTGCTGGACGTCATCGTGGGGATGCGTGCTGAGGATATCGTGGACCAGGCCCAGTCCGAGCGCAGCGCCTGCGGCGGCGGCGCCATCGCGGCGATCGTGGCGGCGGCGCGAGAGCTGGGCGCCAAAAGGGGCGTTGTGCTGGAGCAGACGACCAGCTATGATGTTCAGCCCGAAGGCCGCCCCAGCGATTTCGTCGGCTATGCGGCCGTCGTCTTTTAGGCCCCAGGGGAAGGCTCGGACATGCCGCACTCCATCTATGCCACCGTGGCGGTCAATGCGCTGGTGCGGCGCCCAGGCCGATGCCCCGCGGGCGAATCTCTGGATGCCTTCTACTATCTGATCCCTGAGGACTTGCGGGATAGGCTGTGGCCAGGGCAGATGGTGTGGGTGCCCTTTGGCGGTCGTCGCCTGGCGGGCATCGTCACCGGCCTGGCCGATAGCGCGCCTGTGGCTGAGGTCAAGGAACTGGAAGGCCTGGCCGGCGAGTCGGCCGAGCCGGTGGTGTTGCCGCAACAAATCGCCCTGGCCTCGTGGATGGCTTCCACATACCAGGCGCCCTTGGGCCGCGCCCTCTGGATGATGCTGCCCCCCGGCGCTGGCCGCCACAGCGAAACCTTCGTGGCTGCTGCGGAGGTCGACACTGAGGCGCCGCCCTCTTTGACGCCCAACCAACGAGCCGTGTGGCAGGCGCTGGCCGGGCGTTCGGCTGTGCCGGTGGGCCAGGTGGCAAACCTGGCCCGGGTCGCCGGCTGGAGGGAGGCGCTTGCCGCTCTGGTGGCTCGGGGCCTGGTGCGGCAATGGAATGACGACCGGCCGCCCGCCGTGCGTCCCCGGACGGAGGCGTTTGTGCGCCTGCTCGAAGCCGATGGCGATGCGGCGGGGGCGCTCAGGGGGGCCAAGAAGCAACGGGCGGTGCTCGAATACCTGTTGGCCGCGGCCCAGCGTACGGGCGAGCGGGCCTGGCTTCCCCTGAACCAGGTGCTGGCAGAGTCCGGTGCTGACCGTGCGACAGCGGAGCGCCTGCAGGCACGCGGCCTCGTCGAGCTCAGCCAGCGCGAAGTCTGGCGCGATCCTCTGGCCGGCCGCGAGTTTGTCCTTTCCGAACCGCCGCCGCTGACTCCCGACCAGGAGCGCGCTCTCCAGTCGCTGGAGCCGGCGCTGGGCGGACGCAGCTTTCAGGCTTTTCTTCTGCATGGGGTCACGGGCAGCGGCAAAACCGAGGTCTACCTGCAGGCTGTGGCGCGTGTGCTGGCCCAGGGGCGGCGGGCCATTATGTTGGTGCCCGAGATTGCCCTGACCCCGCAGACGATCCGCCGCGTGGCGGCGCGTTTCCCGGGGCGGGTGGCCGTCTGGCATAGCGAGCTTTCGGTGGGCGAGCGCTATGACCAGTGGCGGCGCGCGATGCGCAATCAGGTGGATATAGTCATCGGGCCGCGCTCCGCTCTCCTGGCGCCGCTGCGCGACCTGGGCCTGATTGTGGTGGATGAGGAACACGACGACTCTTACAAGCAGGATATCACCCCTCGCTACCATGCGCGTGAGGCTGCCCTGGCCCTGGGGCGCATCACGGGCGCCTGTGTGATCCTCGGTTCGGCCACGCCCGATGTCGTCAGCGCCTATCGCGTGTCGACCGGCGCGTACACGCTGCTCAGCCTGCCCCAGCGGGTCCTCAGCCACCGCCGGCATGTGGCTGAGCAGCAGGAGCGCTTTCACCTGCCGCCGGCGCAGCTGCACCTGCAGCCGGCCGGTGGGCCCGCGCAGGATGCCCTCTACACCGAGTTGCCCCCCGTCCAGATCGTGGATATGCGTGAGGAACTGCGCGCAGGCAACCGCAGCATCCTCAGCCGGGCGCTGCAAAAGGCTATCGGCGAGGCCCTGGCGGCCCATGAGCAGGTGATCCTTTTCCTCAACCGCCGCGGCAGTGCAACCTTTGTCATGTGCCGCGACTGTGGCTATACGCTCACCTGCCCGCGCTGCGATGTGGCCTTTACCTACCATGGCGAGGGGCAAGAGCTGATCTGCCACCATTGCAATACCCGCCAGCCGGTGGCCCTCATCTGCCCCCGCTGTCGCAGCCGCCGCATCAAATACTTTGGCCTGGGCACCCAGCGTGTGGTCGAGACGGTACACGAGCTTTTCCCCACAGCCCGCATTGTGCGCTGGGACCGCGATTCGGCCCGGCGGCGCGGCAGCCACGAGGAATTCCTGCGCCAGTTTGTCGAGCACGAAGCCGACATCCTGGTCGGCACCCAGATGATCGCCAAGGGGCTGGATCTGCCTCTGGTCACGGTGGTAGGGGTGATCAGCGCCGATACGGCCCTCAACCTGCCCGATTACCGCTGCGCCGAGCGCACTTTCCAGATCCTGACTCAGGTGGCAGGCCGGGCCGGGCGCAGCCCGTTAGGCGGGCGCGTTTTTGTGCAGACCTATATGCCCGACCATTACGCCATCCGGGCCGCCTCTCACCACGATTACCGCTCCTTTTTGCAGAAAGAGCTGGCCTTCCGGCGCCAGCAGGGCTACCCCCCCTTTGGGCGCCTGGTGCGTCTCGTCTATGCCGATGACGACTATGCCCGCGCGCGCCAGCAGGCGCAGGAGGTGGCTTTGCTTCTGGATAACACCATCCGCCAGCTGGGCCTGCCCGCCACGCGCGTCATTGGCCCGGCGCCCTGCCCCCTGCGGCGCCTGCGCGGCCAATACCGCTGGCAGATCCTCATCCGCGCCCAGGATCCCTACCCGCTGCTCAACAACGCGCCCATCCCTCGCGGCTGGCGCGTCGATGTGGACCCGGTGAGTTTCCTCTAGGATTTATCCTTCCCGGCGCCCGCCTTTGACAACCCCTCAGGCCCAGAGTAGAATGACTATGGGTCCCGCATCCCGCAACGGATGCACTGGTGGGGATCCCTGTTATCCGGTTGTACGCCGCGGGACGGCGCTAGCAAGGTAGAATCTGTTGCAGGAGCAAGGGACCATCTCGGGGGAAAGCGCGGCCTGTCCTCAGAGTATCGATCGCCCGGTTGTGGACCGCTTTGTGCTGGCCAATGGGCTGGAAGTATGGCATCACCCGCGGCAAGGTTCGGGCACTGTTTCATTGATCATGGTGGTACGCGCGGGCGCCCGTTGTGAGACGGTACAGAATAACGGCATCTCGCATTTTTTGGAGCACATGGTCTTTGACGGCACCGAGCGCTGGAATGAGCATGAGATCAAAGAGATCATCCGGCGTCGCGGTGGCTACTTTAACGCGCAGACCAATTACGAGCACACGGCCTATGAGGCGCACCTGCCGGCTGGCGATTTTGAGCTGGCGCTGGATTGGCTGACGGAAGTGGTGTTCCGGGCCACTCTGCCGGAGGACAAGGTCGAGCGCGAGCGACAGGTCTTGATCCAGGAAAAGGGCGGGCGCTCCAGTCAGGTGCTGACCTTCTTTGAGGATCGGGGTTTTGGTTATGATCTGGGCCTGGCAGTGCGCCGGCGCCTGTTCCCCGGCTCTTCCCTGGGGTTGCGCGTGGGCGGCGAAGATGCTTCGCTGGCGCGTATCGACCGTGAAATGCTGCTCGCCTACTATCAGCGCTACTATCGGCCCAACAACATGGCTTTGATCGTTGTGGGCGATGTGACCGCTGAGCGTGTGCGGACGGCTACGGAGCGGATATTGGGCGGCTTTCCGGCCGGGCCGGTGCCAGAGCCTGTACCCGCACCCAAGCCGTTGGGGCGGGGCGTGAGCCTGCTGCTGCGGGGCCCCAACTTTTCGGATCGCTCGCATATGCGCTGCGGAGCGCGCACGGTTGATGCGGCACACAGCGATGTGCCAGCGCTCGAGCTTCTGGCTGAGGTGCTGAGCGACCGCTTGACCGATGAGGTGCGCCTGCGACGCGGGTTGGTCTACTCCATCGGCGCCTACAATGTGAGCCTGAGTGATGTTGGGTACTTTGTGGTGCACACCGAGTCCGATGGGGTTAATATGGCCGAGATCCAGGAGATTATCGAGCGCAACCTGAAGCAGCTGTGTGAGGAGCCCTTGTCGGCAGAGGAACTGGCCCAGGCCAAGGCCCAATTGACGGGGCAGTTTGCCCTGTCTACCCAGTCCAACGTGTCACTGGCCTGGCTCTATGCCGGGTATTCCGTCTGGTGCCGGGCTGCCGGTATGCCACTGCCCGATTTCTGTGCCGACATCGAGCGGTCGAGCGCCGAAGATGTTATGCGTGTGGCGCAGCGCTACTTTGTCCGCCACAATACCTACCTGGCGCTCTATCGCCCTGCCTTTACCCTGAAGACTGCGGCCCTGGGGGTTGCTACGGGGATCACTCTGATGCTGGGGATGATGTTCTGGCAACGAGAGAACGACCGGAGAGAGAGAAGCCTGGGGCAGAGGGGCGGGCACCCCGGCTGATCGCCGATGCGATGTTGGGCAAGCTGGCCCGTTGGCTGCGTATCCTGGGCTACGATGTGCTCTATGATACGCGCTGGACAGATAACGAGCTGGCCCGGCGGGCGCGCGCCGAGGACCGCATCCTGCTGACGCGCGATGTGGCCTTGGCCAGGCGCCTGGGCGAGAGAGCGCTGCTGATTATCAGTGAGCGAGTGCGCGAGCAGCTTGCTCAGGTGGCACGAATTCTGCCGAAAGAGAGCGAGGCACCTTTCACTCGTTGTCCGCTTTGCAATGAGCCGCTTGAAAAGGTGCCCAAGAGCTGGGCCTGGGGTTATGTACCGGGCTATACCTTCTGTACCCAACAGGAATTCCGTCTGTGCGCCAACTGTAACCGCTTTTACTGGCGGGGCACCCATGTGAGTCGCATACGAAAGGCCCTGGCGGAGGCGGGGAAGGAAACCGCAGATGAACGCAGATGCAAGGAGGGATGAAACTGGATACTTCTGAACTGGCCAGGCGGATCGCCGACATCCTGGCCGATAAACTGGCAGAGGATGTGGTGGTTCTGGATCTGCAGGAAGCCGCAACTTTTGCCGACTATTTTGTCATTGCCAGCGGTACGAGTGAGCGCCAGCTCCAGGCATTGAGTGATGCCGTCCAGGAAACACTCCGGGACGAGGGAGTGCGGCACGTGCGCGTGGAGGGGGCAGCCGAGTCGGGCTGGATGCTCCTGGATGTCAGCGGGGTGGTCGTGCACTTGTTCTCGCCCGAGCGGCGGGCTTACTATCGGCTGGAGCAACTGTGGAGTGGGGCTAAGGTCGTCGTGCGCATGGCCTGATCGGCGTGGTTGGCCGATGTAATCGGGTGACGGTGTGGGTCTTCCGGGAAGAAGGTGCCATGAAACAAGTGCAGGAATTCGGCCGGCAGCTCGCAGACAATGTGGAGCGCGTCATTGTGGGTAAACGGCCCGCTATCGAGTTGCTGATCGTTGCGTTGCTCTGTGACGGCCATGTGCTGATCGAGGATGTGCCCGGCGTCGGCAAGACGATGCTGGCGCGGGCGCTGGCGATCTCGCTCGGAGGCGTCTTCAAGCGCCTTCAGTGCACGCCCGACCTGTTGCCGAACGATGTGACGGGCGTGTCGGTCTATAACCAGCGCTCAGGGCAGTTCGAGTTCCGCCCGGGGCCGGTGTTCGTGAATGTGCTACTGACCGATGAGCTGAACCGGGCGACGCCGCGCACTCAGTCGGCGCTGCTCGAGTGCATGGGCGAATCTCAGGTGACGGTGGACGGAGAGACGCATGCCCTGCCGCGGCCTTTCCTGGTGCTGGCGACCCAGAACCCGATCGAATACGAGGGCACTTTTCCTCTGCCGGAAGCGCAGCTTGACCGCTTCCTGATGCGCCTCCATCTCGGTTACCCGGCGCCGGCGGAAGAGCGCCAGGTGGTGCTGAACCTGCGCCGCCGGCACCCCATCGAGAGCCTGTCTCAGGTGGTCGATGGCACGCAGGTGGCTGCGCTACAACAGCAGGTCTGGGAGGTGCACGTAGACGATACGGTGCACGATTACATCCTGCGCCTGGTGCTGGCCACGCGCAAGCACCCTGATCTATCGCTCGGCGCCAGCCCTCGCGGCACGATCGCTCTCTTCAAAGCTGCGCAGGCCCTGGCTGCGCTGCAGGGGCGCGACTATGTCTTACCTGATGATGTCAAGCGGCTGGCCGCGCCTATTCTGGAGCATCGCCTGATCGTTTCACCCGAAAGCAGCCTGCGCGGACGTACCGCCGCCTGGGTGATGGCCGACATCCTGCAGCAGACGCCGCTGGATATGAGCGAGCAGCCCGCCTGAGCGGCGGAGAAAGGCGAGGCGAAGCACCGTGTCGGGTTTGGTGGGCTTTCTCGTCCTGCTCCTGGTCCTGGCGGCGGCCCTGCGGATCGATTTCTTCTTCTACCTGTTCTACCTGAGCCTGGGGGTGACGGTGCTGGGCCGCTGGTGGGCGCAGCGGGCGGCCAGGTCGGTCAGCTATGAGCGCACGCACCCGGAGCGAGTCTTTTGGGGCGAGCGGCCCTTGGTCAAGCTGGAAATCCATAACCGGGGCTGGCTGCCTGTCCTCTGGCTGCATGTGCACGATAGCTTTCCCGTAGAGTTGCACAGCCCCAACTTTTTCCAACAGGTGCTGAGCCTTATGCCCCATGAGCGGGTGACTTTGGGCTATGAGCTCGAATGCCGCCATCGCGGGTATTATCCGCTGGGCCCGCTGGCGCTCGAGTCGGGGGACCTGCTGGGCTCGGTACGCATTGCCCTCTCCTACTCCACTCCGGATACGCTGGTGGTCTATCCTCGTATCATTCCCCTGCCCGACTTGGGCTTCCCTTCGCGCACGATGTACGGCTCGCTTCCCAGCCGGCAGCGCATTTTCGAGGACCCCTCGCGCATAATGGGTGTGCGCGATTATGTGCCCGGCGATAGCCTGCGCCACATGGCATGGAAGGCTTCGGCGACGGTGGGGCGCCTGCAGGTCAAGCGTTACCAGCCGGCGATCGCTCTCGATACGACGATTTTCCTCAACCTGAATCGCAATGACTATAGCCAGCGACGCCTGTACTGGGCGAGCGAGCTGGCGATTGTGGTGGCCGCATCGGTGGCGAGCGCCCTGGTGGAGCGGCGACAGGCCGTGGGCCTGGGCACTACTGGCCACGACCCTATGATCGAAGCGAATGATGACGGCGACACGAAGAATGGGGATGCCAGGGTCAACTGCCCGCCAACGATGCCGCCACGTAAGGGGCGACGCTCGCTGATGCCAATCCTTGACCTGCTGGCGCGAGTGCAGGCTGCCGACGGGCCCGATTTTGGCAGCTTTCTGCAGCGTGAGACCAGTCACCTGACCTGGGGCAGCACCCTGGTTCTGGTGACCGGCCAGGTGAATGATGCACTCTTTGGGGCGATGGCATACCTGCGCCGATCGGGGTTCTCGGTCGTGTTGATCACCGTGGATGCCGGCGCCTCGTTCCAAAGCGTGCGCGCGCGCGCCGGGCGTATCGGCGTGCCCGCCTATGAAGTGTGGGAGGAAGCGGACCTCGAGCGCTGGGGCCTGGGGGTCAGGAGGGAGGAGGCATGAGCTTCCGCCGTGAAGAGGCGCTGCGCATTCTGGCCATTGCGGTGATGATGGCCTCATTGGCCTCGGCGGTGTCGGACTTGGCCCTGCGGCTGGTGCCCGCTTTCCAGCCGGCGCCGCTGGTCGGCCTGGCCTTCCTCGTTTGCCTGGAGGGGGTGGCGGCCGACCGCATGGCCCGCCAGTTGCCCGACTCTAATGCCCGTACGCGCTTTCATATTATCGAGTGGGTCGTCATCCTGCTTGTGCTGCGCCTGGTGCTGGCCCTCTCGCAGGGGCTCGCGGCCTTTGCCGCGACGGCGGAGCGCTGGCTTGGCAGTCCGGTAGCCCTGGTGGATTGGGGGCTGGCAACGGCGGCACTCTTGCTTTTGCTGGTGTGGTTCCTGGGCGTGCAGATGGCCCGCGCCTTTGAGGCGCTCGAGCCGCCGCTTGATGTGGCGCCGCCCAAGGATTCTGCAGCCTACTATGCCTGGAGCACTCGCCCTCAGAGCGCCGAATCGGGCGAGGGCTGGCAAGCCCTGGTTAAGTACTTTTTGGGTGGTGGTGTACTCCTGTTGCTGGCAAGCGGTCTGGCGCGGCTGGATATCCAGGCGATGCTGAGTCTGCGAAACCCAGCCCTGGCAGGGATTGTCGGCAATGCTTTGCTCTACTTTGTGCTCGGGTTCATCCTGTTGGCTCAGGGCCACTATTCACTGCTGCGTCTGCGTTGGGAGCGCCGGTCAGCGCCGGTTTCCCGGGCGCTGGCACGGCGTTGGCTGCGGCTGGTCATCGGCTTTACTGTGGGCCTGGCTCTCGTGGCGCTCCTTTTGCCGGTGCGTCCCACCCTGGAGCTCTTTGCGGCGGCCTTTCATGTGCTGGCCTCGGTGCTCTATGTCATCCTGGGCCTTGTGATGGGCATCTTTGCTGTACTGGGGTATCTCCTTTCGCTCCTGATGCGCTTGTTCGGCCAGCAGGCGACCGGGGAGCCGGCGCCGGAACCGACTATGGCGATCACGCCGCCCCCTACGCCAGTCCCTGCTCAACACGTGGGTTGGTGGGAGGCAATCCAGGGCCTGGTGCTGTGGGCCATCGTGTTGGCCGTGCTGATCTATGCCCTGGTGCGCTTTGTGCGCGAGCGCAGGGGGCTGTTGGCGAGCCTGCGACTGCGCGTTGGGCCCCTGGGATGGCTCTCCCGCCTCCTTACTACGTTCTGGCGCTGGTTCTCGCGCACCAGCGTGCAGGTGGGAACACGTGTGCGCAGCCTCCTGACCCGGCGCCAAGCCACTCAGTTGGGTCATTCCGTCCAGCGACGCTTGCGCTGGTTCCGGCCGCGCAATGCGCGCGAGCAAGTGCGCCTGCTCTATCTGCTGGGGCTGCAACAGCTCTCACAGGCTGGGCTGGAGCGCCGGGCAGCCGACACGCCCTATGAATACGCACAGCGCGTCGAGCCCAACCTGCCCGAAGGGGCGCCCGACCTGGAGACGTTGACCCAGGCCTTTGTGGCCGCCCGCTACAGCCGGCGCGATTTCGAGCCTGCGGAGGTCAGCCCTCTGCAATCTGCCTATCGCCGTCTGCGGCGGCTGGCGCGTCGCATCACAGGCAAACAATCTGCCCCATAGAACCCTCCAACTCTCCCGCATACCCCGGAGGCTGCGCATAGCGGGGCACGGGGTTACCCTGAGCAAAGCCAAAGAGTGCCATTTTGCACCCATGAAGACTGTCTGCGGCGCCCTGTCGCCATCCGGGATTTCGGGTGCCCCCTGCCGGGCGCTGTGCAGGGCTGGCCATACCTGGCACATTTGTTGCTACCCCCTAGCAGTGAGCCATCGCTGGATACTCAGGCGCTCGGCGCTTTTTGGGTTCCCGCGCGGGCATAGGCGGATGCCATGGCCGATCAAGAGCCAGTGCGGAGAGCCACCAGCCGGTGGTGAGCGCGATGTGAGTAGTACACAAAGGCCGGGAGGTTGACCCATGAGTACATATCGAGAGCAACCAGGAGGCGTGACCCGTACCGGGGTTGTGGAGGAAGCCCAGACAAAGCTGGGTGTGGAAGGCCGTCCGGTCCAGCAACAGGCCGAGCAGGCCCAGTATCGGGCCGGGGAGGCAGTGGAGGATCTGCGCGAGCGGGCAGCCAGCGGGCTGCACTCGGCGGCGCAGATGCTCCGGCAGCAGGCGGCGGAGCATGGCCAGGCGGGCCTGGCGAGCCGTGTCGCTGAGCCCATGGACCGTGGGGCCCAGTATCTGGGCAGCCACTCTTGGGCACAGATCCGTACGGATGTCACTGAACAAGCGCAAGAGCATCCGCTATGGGCCGCTGCAGGCGTGTTTACTGCGGCCTTCCTGGTAGGCCGGATTCTGCGGAGGTAGTTGATGGAAGCAGAGGTTCGCGAGCGGTCCCTGCCCGAATTGTTGGGGGAGATTACGGGGGATGTGCAGCGCCTTGTCCGCGACGAGCTCCGACTCGCGCGGATTGAGCTGACGAGGAACTTGCGCGAGGCCGCGGTGGGGGCGGGGTTGATAGGCGTTGCAGGCGCGCTCGCCTTCATCGGAGTATGGTTCGTCGCTATGGCGATCTTCTTTGCGCTGTTCCTGGTGATCCCCGGCTGGGCTGCCGGTTTGGTCACGGCCGCGTTCTTCCTGATTCTGGCAGGGGGTGCGTTGTTGATCGGGCGTTCACGGCTCAGGCCCTCTGAGATCGTGCCCGAGCAGACGATTCGCTCATTGCAGGAGGACAGGGAATGGTTGGAGAGAGAAATCAGATAGGTCAGATGGGTCGCACAAGCCAGGAGATGGGGAAGATAAACCGTGACATCGTCGAGACTCGGCACGAGATCGATGAGCACCTGGCGGAACTGAGCGGCCGTGTGCGGGGCGAGTTTAATGTCGAGGCGCAAGCGCGTCGCAATATGCCGACATTGTTGGCGGGCGCAGCTGCAGTGGGCTTGGTTGCAGGGCTGATCACTGGTGGACGGCATGAGAAGCCTCATGTGGAGCGCGAATACAGGCGTGTAGCTGCAGAATACGATATCCCTTGACGTAAAGTGTCTCTGGGGTGGGTTTTCAGTCATAGACTGGGGCCCACCCCTTTTTTGTGCTCCTCCCACTTGACCGTCTGCGCGCGCCAAGGTAGAATTACTCTTCCATTGCATTGTTTCCGCACCGGGAAGGCGGCCGATAATGGATCTCTTCGAGCATGCGCGGCAATCGCAGATCGAGCGCGAGGCCCCCCTGGCGGCGCGTATGCGTCCGCGCACACTGGATGACCTGGTGGGCCAGGAAGCGATTGTTGGCCCCGGCCGCCTTTTGCGCCGGGCGATCGAGAGCGATCGTCTCTTCTCTTCGATTATTCTTTGGGGGCCGCCGGGCACCGGTAAGACCAGCCTGGCGATGATCATTGCGCAGCGCACCCAGGCGCACTTTGAGGCGCTGAGCGCTGTCCTCTCGGGGGTGGCCGATCTGCGCCGTGTGATCGCCGATGCCAAGGAGCGCCGCACCCTACATGGCCAGCGCACCATCCTCCTGGTCGATGAGATCCATCGCTTCAACAAGGCCCAGCAGGATGCGCTGTTGCCTCATGTGGAGGCAGGCACCGTGACCCTCATCGGCGCCACAACCGAGAACCCCTACTTTGAGGTAAACAGTGCCCTGGTCTCTCGCTCGCGCGTCTTCCAGATGCAGCCCCTGGATGAGCAGGATCTGCGCACTCTGCTGGAGCGCGCCCTGGCCGACCCCGAGCGCGGCTACGGCGGGCGACCGGTTGCCGTGACAGCAGAAGCATTGGCGCACATTGCGCATGTGGCCGGGGGAGATGCCCGTGTGGCCTATAATGCCCTGGAACTCGCCATCGAGTCGACCCCGGCTGGCGAGGATGGTGTGATTCGGGTGGATCTGGAGGTGGCGCAAGAATCCATCCAGCGCCGGGCCATCCTCTACGACCGCGACGGCGATGCCCATTACGACACGATCTCGGCCTTTATCAAGAGCGTGCGCGGCTCGGACCCTGACGCCGCCCTCTACTGGCTCGCCAAGATGGTTTATGCCGGCGAGGATCCCAAGTTCATTATGCGGCGGCTGCTCATTCTGGCGGCGGAGGATATCGGCCTGGCAGATCCGCAGGGGATTGTGGTTGCCAGTGCTTGTGCCCGTGCGCTCGAGTGGGTAGGCCTGCCCGAGGCGCAATATCACCTGGCGCTGGCGACGCTTTATCTGGCCACGACCGCCAAGTCCAACTCGGCGGGGGCCTATTTCCAGGCGCTGGCTCAGGTGGAGGCCGAGGGCAAGATCCAGGTTCCGCGCCACTTGCAGGATAGTAACCGTGATGCTGCCGATATGGGCCACGGCGATGGCTACCTCTACCCCCATAGCTTTCCTGGCCACTGGGTGGCGCAGCAGTATCTGCCGGATGTTCTGCAGGGCACGGCCTTTTACCAGCCCGGCACCGAGGGTTATGAAGGACGTTTGCGCGATGCGGTGGCCCGCCGGCGCGAGGCGCAATCTGCCGCGCTGGTAGAGGCAGAGGTGGGAGGGCCGCTGGCCGCGCTTGCTGACGGTAAGCCCAACGCCGGGCCGCCTACCAGGAACCGCTGGTTGGAGCGCGCGCTGGCGAATGTGGGCGCGCAGCTGGCGCAGGTGCGGGATCGCATCATGGCCCTGGCCGAGATTGAGCGCGGAGAACTGGTGCTCGACCTGAACGCCAGCTCTGGGCTCCTCACCTGGGAGGCGGTGCGCCGGGCGCCGGTGGGGGGCGTATGGGCGCTGGCTGCGGAGGCTTCGACGGCGCAGGCGCTTCGCCTTGGGGCTGAGCGGCTGGATGTATTGGGCCGGCCAATCATCCTCCAGGGCGAGTTAGCGGCGTTGCCGGCATTGGTGGCGGCCCAGGGGCAGGGCGACGTGCGCTTTGATGTAGCCGTGGGGCGCAATGCCTTCAGTCGGCAGTCCGATTGGGCAGCGGCGGCACGGGCGGTGTTCGAGGTGCTCCGGCCGGGCGGCCGGCTCGTTTTGGCCGATCCTATCCCCAAACATGCCCAACGGCTGTATCGGCTGCTGGACCTGACCTCGCTGGGGGATGACCTGGCGCGCCGCCTGGCCGAGGCCGAGGAGGCCATCTACGCTGACCCTGCGGACCCGCAGGTGTGTTGGGATGCGCCCGACCTGGCAGCAGCTCTCGAAAAGGCAGGGTTTGCGCAGGTGCACGTGGCCCTGGCCCGTCAGGACAGCGAGCAGCGGATCACCGAGGAGCAACTTGCCCGCTGGTTCGCGCCTGTGCCAGCAGGAACCCGCCCCAGCTATGCTCAGCGCCTGGCCGTGCGCCTGACCGCCGAGGAGATTGCCACCATACGCGCCGTCTATAGCGCACAGCTTACCGGCCGCAGCGTACCCTGGGTGAGCACCATGGCGTACGTGACAGCAGTCAGGCCGCTGGATTCAGTCTAATTGACAGGTTGGGCCAAAAGGGCTAGAAATCTCAGGTTGTGCCACATTGCATGGGCACTTGCTGCAATGATAGTCGCGTCTGGCCCAGGAGGTAACCACCGTGATTGAGGATCGTCTGGCGACCGGTAAACTGCCGCTCGAAGTATTGGCTTCACTCTTGCGTTGCTGCCCGATCCGTGACCCTCGCGTGCTGGTGGGGCCGCGGGTGGGCGAGGATGCGGCGGTGATCGATTTCGGCGACCGCTTGCTGGTGGCCAAGAGCGATCCCATCACTTTTGCGACCGATCGCATCGGTTGGTATGCAGTGCACGTCAATGCCAACGATATTGCCACGACGGGTGCAGCGCCGCGCTGGCTGCTGATAACCTTGCTTTTGCCCGAGACCACGGCCACGCAGCAGATGGCAGAGGGGATCATGAACCAGGTCGCTGAGGCCTGCCGCACGCTGGGGGTGACGGTGGTGGGGGGGCACACGGAGGTCAGCTTCGGGCTGGACCGGCCCCTGGTGGTGGGGCACATGCTGGGCGAGGTGGCGCGCGACCGATTGGTGCAGACCGGCGGCGCGCAGGTGGGCGATGCCGTGCTCCTGCTAGGGGGTGTGGCCGTGGAAGGGGCCTCGTTGATTGCCCGCGAGCTGAGCGCACGGGCGCGCGCGGCGGGGGTAAGTGAGGCCACCCTGGCTGAGGCGCGGGGCTACCTGGATGACCCCGGCATCAGTGTGGTGCGGGCGGCACAGGTGGCTACGGGGGCGGCGCGGGTGCACGCCATGCATGACCCCACGGAGGGCGGGGTGGCCACAGCATTGCATGAACTGGCCTGGGCGGCCGGCGCCGGGATCGAGGTCTGGGAAGATACTATCCCCATCCTGCCGGCCTGCGCACGGCTGTGCGCGACACTGCACGCGGACCCGTTGGGGCTCATCGCCTCGGGGGCGCTCCTGGCGGCCGTGGCCCCTCAGGACATACCGGCGGTTATGGCAGCCTGCCGTGATGCGGGTATCGCTTGCGCCCACATCGGCGAGGTGCGCCCCCAAGAGGCGGGCGCATTCCTGGTGAGCCGGGGCGCCCGGCGCCCATTGCCCCGCTTCGACCGTGACGAGATCGCCAGGCTGCTGGAGTAGCAACTCTTTGCGCCGCTGGGGCAGTCATGGTAGAATGACCTCGGGTACAGTGAATTCCGGAGGTTACCTGCAGTGGCTGGGGAGCCGCGCGAAGAGCTCAGCGAGCGCGAAATCGAGATTCTGTGCCTGGTGGCGACGGGGGTTACCAATCGCGAGATCGCGGCGCGGCTGGTTATCAGCCCAAATACCGTCAAGGTACACCTGCGCAACATTTTCGCTAAACTGGGCGTCGAATCGCGCACGGAAGCGACCCTGGTGGCTATCCAGAATGGCTGGGTAGCGGTGCCTGGGGGAACCTCGGCCCCTATTGCGGGTGAGGAGGCCGCTTCGGATCTACCCGTGCCCGCGGCGCCTCCCTTTTCATGGAAGCGCCGCGTCCTGCTGCTGGCGGCCCTGGTGGGTTCCCTTTTGCTTGCCTTTTGGCCCCGTCCGGCAAGCCGCAGCCAGGAGCGCAGCGATGCCCTGAGCGATCATCTTTCGAGCGCGAGCGCGCCTGTGGAGGTGGGCGATGCCCAACGTTGGAGCGCCCGCGCGCCGCTCCCCTCCCCGCGTGAGCGTTTTGCCAGTGTGAGCTTTGCCGGGCGCGTGATCCTCATCGGCGGCGACACATCGCTGGGTGTAACGGGCGATGTCGACATCTATGACCCCGCGAGCGATACCTGGTCACAAGGTGCCCCCAAGCCGACCCCGGTTTCTAATGTGGGGGCGGCTGTGTTGGGCACCGAGGTTTTTGTGCCGGGGGGGTATGACAGCGAAGAGCGCGTGCTGAGCACGGTGGAGGTCTATCAGCCCGATAAAGATACCTGGCGTCAGGCCAGCCCCCTGCCGGCCCCGCGCTGCGGCTATGCGATTGCCACCGCGGGGGGCAAGCTCTACCTCTTTGGCGGTTGGGATGGTGCGCGGTATACGGGGGATGTGCTCATCTACAATCCTTCAGAGGATCGCTGGAGCGCTGGCACACCCATGGGGCAGGGGCGCGGGTTTGCTGCGGCGGCGACCGTGGATGGGCGCATCTATGTCGTAGGCGGCTATGACGAGTCGGGTGAGATGGCGAGTTGTGAAGTCTATGACCCCGCACTGGAAGGCTCGGGCAAATCACCGTGGAAAGCGTTGGCGCCCATGTCGCAGCCCCGCGGGGGGCTCGCGTTGGCGGCGGTGGGCAAGCGACTCTATGCCGTGGGCGGGGGCTGGGATGGCGGACTGGCCTACAGTGAGAGCTATGATATCGCCAACGACCGCTGGCTCCGCTTCCCCAGCCCGGTGTTGGGCCAGTGGCGCACCCTGGGCATGGCAGCGGTCGATAGCACCCTCGGCACCACGCTCTACGCCATGGGGGGGTGGACGGGCGATCGCGCGGCCCTTAACCAAGCCTACCGGGCTTCGCTGAATGTGTACTTGCCAACGCTGCCGTAATGCGCGGGAGACCTGACAGGGTTCTGAAACCGGCCAGGTCCGGATACAAGGAGGAGGGAAACCCATGGAACTCTCGGAAGCACAGAAAAAGCTGGCGGGGATGATCGATCACACGTTGCTCAAGCCCGACGCCACGCCGGGCGCTGTGCGCAAAGCCTGCGCGGAGGCGCTGGCGTATGGCTTTTGCTCAGTGGCGGTGCAGCCGAGCTATGTGCGCCTGGTGGCACAGGAACTCAAGGGCTCGCCTGTGCGCACCTGCACGGTGGTCGGGTTTCCTCTGGGGGCCAACATCAGCCGAGTCAAAGCCTACGAGGCGGAGCAGGCCATCGCCGAGGGCGCGCAGGAGATCGATATGGTCCTGAACATTGGCGCCCTCAAGAGTGGAGATGGTGCGCTGGTGCAGGATGACATGGCGGCAGTGGTGGCGGTATGCCATAGCCACGGGGTCCTCTGCAAGGTGATTTTGGAGAACTGCTATCTGACCGATGTGGAGAAGATGGAGGCCTGCCAACGCGCCAAGGCGGCCGGCGCCGACTTTGTCAAGACCTCTACCGGCTTTGGCCCGGGGGGCGCCACGGTGGCCGACGTTGCCCTTATGCGCGCCATGGTGGGACCAAAGATGGGCGTCAAGGCGGCGGGAGGCATCCGCACCTACGCGATCGCCATGGAAATGATTGGCGCCGGCGCGAACCGCATCGGCTGCAGCGCCAGCGTGCAGGTCATACAGAGTGCAGGCTGACTTTCAGCCCGGAGCGTTACACAGCGCACCTCACACTGGCAAAGCCACTTTCAGCTCCGGGCCTTGGGCGGCGGAACGCCATCGAGAGCGGGTCTGCGAGCCTTATCGTTAGAGCGAATCCTGCACAGCGAAAGGTCCTCCCTGCGCAATGAGGACGCTCCGCTTGAGCAGGTCGAGTGCCATTGCCGGTCGACTTTGCCCGCTGCTCATGTCATGCATGCTGACGGGGCCCCATGGGCCCTGCAACACTCAGTGTGACCGCCCTGATGCTCGTTGCCACCAAGATGAACTGCACCCATTCCGCCGGGACGATTGCGCGCCGCCGGCTTGCGAGGTATACTATAACGTGACAACCCAAACCCAATGTAATTGGCCCACAGAAGAGAACGCCCGGCGCGAAATTGTGCAGGTCTGCCGGCTGCTCTGGCAAAAAGGCTATGTGGCCGCGACCGACGGCAATGTGTCGGTGCGGCTGGGGCCCGGTCGGCTCGTGACGACGCCAACGGCCGTGAGCAAGACCGTGGTGACGGAGGAGCAGTTGGTGCTGTGTGATCTCACTGGGGCGCCGCTGCCTGCCGCCGAGCAACAGACAGCGGGGCTCCGGCCCTCGTCGGAGATTCGCCTGCACTGTGAGGCTTATCGGCAGCGGCCCGACATTCGCGCGGTGGTGCACGCTCACCCGCCGCTCTCGGTAGCGTTCAGCGTCGCCGGGGTTTCGCTGGCTGAGCCGGTGCTGCCCGAGGTGCTGGTGAACCTCGGAGAGATCCCAACGACACGCTACGCTACGCCCTCCAGCGCCGACGGCCCCGAGGTGATCCGCGAGTTGATCGTGACGCACGACGCGCTGATCCTGGAGCGACATGGCTCGGTGACGGTGGGCCGCAGCGCTTTCGACGCCTATCTCAAGTTGGAGAAGGTCGAGTATGCTGCGCAGGTGATCCTGGCGGCGCGGCAGTTGGGGCAGGTGCGGCCTATCCCTCCTGCAGAGGTCAAGCACCTCTACGAGATCCGCCGCGAGATGTACGGCGTGACGACAGATGGGAATGGCAGCCGAGGGGAAAACCCCGATTGACGCTGGCTTGCCAGGTTTCACGTGCCATACCCGCCCGGCATGGACCGGGCCGGCGCTGGCCCGAGCGCGCAAGGAAGGGCAGGTTTCGGACCTGCTCCTGAAATCGAGATGTACCGATGGGTGATCGTGAAAGGCTATACCGGACGGAGGGGATCGTCCTCAAACGTAGCGATTGGGGCGAGGCCGACCGCATACTCGTCCTCTTTACCCCTGGCCATGGCAAGCTGCGCTTGGTCGCCAAGGGGGTGCGCAAGGTGCCCAGCCGCAAGGCGGGGCACGTGGAGCCCCTGATGCGCAGCACTTTCCTGGTGGCGCGCGGGCGCAGCCTGGACATTATCACCCAGGCCGAAGCCATCGACACCCATCCTGGCCTGCGGGGTGACCTGGTGCGCACGACCTATGGTTGCTATCTGGCCGAGCTGGTAGACGCTTTCAGTGAGGAGGGCGAAGAAAACGAAGCCCTCTACCAGTTGCTGGCCCGGAGCCTCAGTTGCCTGAGCGAAGGCGATGGCCCCACGCTCCTCGCGCGCTTTTTCGAGCTGCGCTTGCTGACCTATGTCGGTTTTCGCCCGGAGCTGCAACGCTGCGTGAGCTGCGGCGAGCGGCACGCGCCGGAAGCGGTGTTCTGGAGCCTGGCCGAAGGCGGTGCGCGTTGCCGGCGCTGCGGCGAGGCAATCCCCGGGGTGCAGGAACTTTCGTTGGGGGCGTTCAAGGTGCTGCGCTACCTGCAGGACCAGGAATACGGGGCGGCAGCGCGCCTGGTGTTGCGGCCGGAAACGGAGCGCGAGGTGGAGCTGGCCCTGCGTCGCTACCTGACCTTTGTGCTCGAGCGAAACCTCAAGTCGGCCGCGTTTCTCGAATTGGTGCGCGGTATGGGTTGTCCCCAGGAAGGCGGTTGATGGAGAGGTCACTGCAGAAGATAGCCTGGGCAAGCCAAGTGTGCGGGGTAGGTTCCAGAATCGCCCGTGACTGGCTTTTCTGCTCCGCGCTACCCCATTTCTCATCCTTGGGCTGCAGCCGGGCGGCAACCTTGTAGAGACGGGCCGGCGGCCCGTGTTACCCCCGTGTTACCCGGCTGTCTCCCAAGTGGGGGCAGGTCTCAGACCTGCCCCTACGACTTGCCCCTACCCGACTCTCTTGGGATATACGCAAGTGTGCAATAATGTTTGACATTGCCAGGTAAAGCGAGTAGATTCGTTGCAAATCCGGCCGGCGAGGCCTGGCGCTTTGCGGCCGCAAGGGGAGTGACTCATTCATGCAGTTCCAAGAAGCCATTATGCGCCTGCAGCGTTACTGGGCCGAGCAAGGATGCCTGGTCTGGCAGCCGTACAATGTCAAGGTGGGGGCAGGGACGATGAACCCTGCCACTTTTCTGCGCGTGCTGGGCCCAGAGCCCTGGAAGGTCGCCTATGTGGAGCCCTCGGTGCGGCCCGCCGACGGCCGCTATGGTGAGAACCCTAACCGCTGGGGGCAATACTATCAATTCCAGGTGATCCTCAAGCCGGATCCCGGTAACCCGCTGGAACTGTACCTGGGCAGCCTGCGTGCCCTGGGTGTGGACCCGCGCAAGCACGACGTGCGCTTTCTGGAGGACAACTGGCAGTCGCCGGCGCTGGGCGCCTGGGGGCTGGGCTGGCAGGTCTGGCTCGATGGCCAGGAGATCAGCCAATACACTTATTTTCAGCAGGCGGGCGGTTTCGATCTGGATGCAGTCGCCGTCGAGATCACCTATGGCCTGGAGCGCATCGTCATGGTGCTGCAGGATGTGCCGGTGTTCCAGGAGATGGTGTGGGCCGATCAGATCAAGTACGGCGATATCCTGTTCACGGGTGAGGTTGAGCAGTGCCGCTACAATTTCGAGGTGGCGAGCATTCAGCGCCTGCGGGAGATGTATGACCTGTATGAGGCCGAGGCGCGCGACGCGCTTGCCGCCGGGTTGGTGCTGCCGGCTCACGACTATGTGCTCCAGTGCTCTCACGTCTTTAACGTGCTCGATGCGCGGGGAGCGGTGGGTGTGACCGAGCGCGCACACTTTTTCGCGCGTATGCGCGACCTGTCGCGTGCTGTCGCCGAGACCTATCTGAGTCAGCGCAAGGAGATGGGGTATCCTCTGCTCTCCAGTGGGGCGTTCGGCGGAGTGAGCCTGCAGCCGGCGTGCTCGCAGGTTTCTGCCCCGGGGCCCACTGATCGGCGTGATTTCCTCATGGAGATCGGCGCGGAAGAACTGCCTGCCGAGGACCTGGACCTGGCGCTAGAGCAGTTGCGCAGCGCCGTGCCCGAAGCATTCGCTGCGGCGCGCCTGTCGCACGGCGAGATCTTGATTGAAGGCACTCCGCGGCGGGTGGCCGTTCTGGTGCGCGACGTGGCGCCGGTGCAGGCCGATGAGGAGCGGGTCATCAAGGGCCCGCCGGCCAGGGTAGCCTATGACGCCTCCGGCCAGCCGACCAAGGCGGCGCTGGGCTTTGCGCGCAGCAACAATGTGCCGGTGGAATCGCTCCAGGTGCGCGACTTTGAGGGGCGCGAGTATGTGGTGGCGGTGCAGGTGGTGCGCGGTCAACAGGCGGTCGAGGTGTTGGGGCCCCTGGCTGTGCAACTGATCGAGCGCCTTCGCTTCCCCCGCTCGATGCGCTGGAATGCGACCGGCGTCTCGTTCTCGCGGCCCATTCGCTGGCTGGTGGGGCTATTGGGTGATACCATCGTGCCCTTTAGCTACGCCGGTGTGGCCTCGGGCCGCACCTCGCGGGGCATCCGGCCCGACGAATCGGAGGAGATCGAGATCCCGGCGGCGGAGGCCTATGAGGAGGCGATGAGCCGGCATCACGTGGTGTTGAGCATCGCTGCGCGCCAGGGGGCCATCGTTGAGCAGGGGCAGTTGCTGGCGGCAGAGGCCGGCGGCGAGATGGCCGATGATCGCGGGCTGCTGGCGGCGGTAGCCAACATGGTCGAATGGCCTACAGTGGTGCGCGGGAGCTTTGCCCCCGAGTACCTGCACCTGCCCGAGCCGGTGCTCGTGACCGTGATGCGCGAGCACCAATACTACTTCCCTGTGCTCAAGGATGGGCACTTGCTGCCCTCCTTCCTGGCCGTGACCAACGGTTATGCGCTGGACTGGGACGGCGTGCGCCATGGCAATGAGGAAGTGCTGCGCGCCCGCTTTGCCGATGCGGCGTTCTTCTACCGGGCGGACCGCTCGCAGCCGCTTTCGGCCTTTGTGCCGCAGCTGGCCACGCTGACCTTCCAGACGGACCTGGGCTCGATGCTCGACAAGACGCGGCGGTTGGAGCGGCTGGTGCCGGCGCTGGCTGAGCCCCTGGGCCTGACGCCGGAGGAAAAGGCCGTCGCCGAGCGCGCCGCCTTTTTGTGCAAGGCCGACCTGGCCACCAAGATGGTGGTGGAGCACACCTCGCTGCAGGGCATTATGGGCGCTCACTATGCGCGGCATGCGGGCGAGCCCGAGGCTGTGGCGGAGGCCATCGCCGAGCAGTACCTGCCCCGTTCCGTGGGCGACCCGCTGCCGGCCAGCCGCGCCGCCAAGGTGCTGGCCCTGGCGGACCGCCTGGATAGCCTGGTGGGTCTCTTTGCCGTGGGCCTGGCCCCGACTGGCTCGGCGGACCCCTATGCGCTGCGCCGGGCAGCCCTGGGCGTGGTGCAGATCGCCCTGGGGCTCGATGCGCCATTGTCGCTATCTGCAGCCGTGGATGCGGCCGCCTCGGTGCAGCCGCGCGCTGTGGCGCCTCAGGTGCGGCAAGACGTGCTGACCTTTATCCAGCAGCGCTTGCGCGGCTACCTGTTGGAGCAGGGCCTGAGCTACGATGTGGTGGATGCCGTGCTGGCCGGGCAGGGGGACCGGCCGCTCCTGGCTGCGCGTGCGGCGCGAGAGCTGCAGCAGGCCGTCTCTGCACCCGACTGGAACAGCATCCTGGTGGCCTATGCGCGCACGGTGCGCATCACACGCGATTTGACGGAGCAGTACGAGCTGCACCCGGAGCGCTTCACCGAGCCCGCTACCAAGGCCCTCCATGAGGCCTATCTGCGAGCGGCGGCGCATGTGGCGGCTGAACCACAGATGCCGGCCCTGGTGGCGGCGCTGCGCGAGCTGATCGGCCCCATCGTGCGCTTCTTTGAGGATGTGCTGGTGATGGCCGAGGACCCGGCCGTGCGGGAGAACCGGCTGGCGCTGCTGCAGCGCATCGCCGCCCTGCCCAGGGGCATCGCCGACCTCAGTCGGCTCGAAGGGTTCTGAGATGACCAACGAAGCGTGGCAGGCAGGGGTCCTGTACGACAAGGATGACCGCGACCGGCTGGCCGAGGTGCGCTACTGGCTGGAGGCCAGCCGTGAAGCCGACGGCTGGCCCAGCCTGTCGGGCCCCTTCCAGCTTGTCCGCGAGATCTGCCCGCTGCACGCCGGTCTGGCGCGGCTGCACCGTGCCGACGGCAGCGTGTGGCTGGTGCGCGTGCTGCGCGTGACCCGGCCGCAGGATGAGGGCGAGATCGAGGTCGTATCACCCCTGCCGGGGGTGGCCGACAATCTCTGACCCGCTGAGAGCGAATCTGTAAGCCAAGGCGCCAGTGCCCATCCAAGGTACTGGCGCCTTTTGCTGTTCCTCGGACTTGGCCCGGCCGAGTGCTCAATCGGGGTCGCCCAGGCCGCAAGCGATACTGTTGGTAAACCCGGTTGTGTGTTTGAGCGAGGCTGCCCGGAGCTAAAGCCACCGGGCTGAGAATACAAAGCCCCTCCGGGGCTCGTACAGGATCCAATTCCGCCGTGCAAGACAGATTTGCCCTACACGAGCCCGCAGATACCTTACCACAACCTGCAATTCCAGTATACCAGGGCTTTGTCCTAAGCCCGGCGGCTTCAGCCCCGGGTTGCCTTGTGCGCCCTTGACACTTTCTTGACGCCCAACTCCCTCTTCTTGAGGTTTCCTTTCCCCTTTAGCTGCTAGAATAGCAGTAGCATGGGATAACCAGGCTGTGATATAGGCGTCCATTTTCGTTCAGAGTTCCTGCATATGGGGCGGAGAAGGTCCAGATGACTGAGCAAGCGGTTGCCAGGCCGGCCGTACACACCGGGCTGCGGCGTGATGTAACCATTTGGGGTTCCTACACCTGGGGCTATGCCGATGTGGGGGCCGATATCTACGTGGCTCTGGGGCTCGTCATTGGCGCTGCTCAAGGTGGGGCGCCCCTTGCTTTTGCTCTGGCGGGCCTGGTGTACATCATGATCGGCCTGGCCTTTACCGAGCTGGCCTCGTCTTATCCGGTCGCTGGGGGCGGCCAGTATTATTCCCTGCGTGGATTGGGCGACTTGCCCGCTTTCCTGGCCGGCACGGCGCTGCTCCTGGATTACACGATTGATATCGCACTCTTTGCCGTTGCCTCTACGGGCTATGTCAATTTCTTCCTCCCCTACCTTGGCATTCGTGTGCAGAGCTTCGCAGTGAACCTGGGGCCTTTCCACAATGTCAACCTTCTCTGGTTCGGTGAGACGCTGCTCCTCATCGTTTTCCTGCGCTGGCTCAATGTGCGCGGCATACGCGAATCCTCCAAGGTCAACGAGGTCCTTGGCCTCGTGGACTTGTGCCTGGAGATATCGATCGTCATCTTTGGCTTTGCCCTGGCCTGGAAGCCCGACCTGCTCATCCACCAGTGGCAATTCGAGCTGCCATCCACGAAGCAGTTCCTTTACGGGTTCTCATTGGCCATCATCTCCTTCGTCGGGCTGGAGAGTATCTCTCAGGCCGCTCAGGAGACGCGCCGCCCGGCCACGGTTATCCCGCGCACTTCGCTGGCCCTGATCTTTACGGTCTTTATTCTGGCTCTCGGCTTCTCCACGGTCAGCCTGGGCATCCTGCCCTGGCAGGCGATCAAGGCCCACGAGTCCGACCCCATTGCCTTCCTGGCCTCCAATGTCCCCTATCTGGGGATACTCGCCGGGCCCTTTGCCGCATTCCTGGGCGCCACCATCCTGCTGATCTCATCCAACACCGGCGTTATGGGCGCCTCGCGGCTGATCTTTTCCATGAGCAACTTCAAGCTCGCCAGTCCGTGGTTCAGCCATGTGCACCCCACGCGCAACACGCCGTCCAACGCTATTGCCGCCTTTTCCTGGGTGGCCGTTGTGCTGACCATCGTAGCCTTCCTGACGCCCTCGGTACTGGATACCCTGGCCAACCTCTATGCCTTTGGCGCTACGTTGGGCTATATCCTGGTATTTATCTCACTGATTCGCCTGCGTTATTTGGATCCGTATACGCCTCGCCCCTACAAGGTGCCGGGCAACATCAAGTGGAAACGCAAGGACGGCACCGTCTACGATGTGCCCGTGATTGGCATCGTAGGGCTGCTCGGGGTGACCAGCATCTTCCTGACGGTACTGGTGACTCATGAGATCGGCCGCATCGTTGGCCCCGCCTGGATGTTGCTGTGCGTCGGCTACTACTTCTACTATCGCCGCCGTAGTGGTCTGCCCATCATTGGCAGCATCAAGCATGATTGGGAAGCGGAACAGGTGGACGTGCTGACCCGCGCCGAAGAATATGACTTGCTCGAGGAATACAAGCAAGCCCTCATCCGCCGCGACCGGAAGCTGGGCGTCCGCTCGCGCTGGGAAGGAGCACTCGATCATTAGGCCATAGCGGCAAGACGGGGGTCATGCGCGATGAACGTGATCTTGAGCCCACTGGGCATGTTGCTGGCGATTGTTTTCGCTTTCTCCCTGGCCTACGTTTTTCGTTGGATGCTCAACGTGTCGCGGCAACGGCCGCAAGAGGTCGCCGTGGCGCGTCACGCGGTGACGGCGCTGCAGCGCATCCTGGTGCCCGTTTCCGGTGAGCCAGCGACGGAGTGCGCTGTGGAACTGGCCTGCCGGCTCGGTGAGAAGCAGAAAGCTGAAATCATCCTGGTGTATGTGGTGGAGGTGCCGTTTACCCTCCCTCTCGATGCGCCGGAGCCCTTTGAAGAGGCCCGGGGCCAGGAGGCCCTGCGCGTAGCCCGCCTGATTGCTGTGCGGCACGGCTTGCCGGTACAGGCCAAGATCCTGCCCCATCGCTACGCCTCGGCGGGCATCCTGCAACTGGCTGAAGCAGAGGGCGTCGATGCCATTGTGATGAGTGCCGGGCAGCCGGGCGCCGAGGCCGGCCTGGGCCGCACCAGCCGCGATGTCCTGAAGCGGGCCACGTGTAAGGTCATCATCGACAGAGAGAGTGCAGCATAGCAGACTCCGGCAGGAACCCCAATCCGCCTCGCAGCGCTGAGAGACCCCGATGGTCGGGGGCCCCGGGCAACCCCGACCTTGATGCCTTCTTGATTCTTCCCCTCTGTTTCTTGAGGTTTTCTTGGCCCCATTGCTGCTAGAATAGGGGGAGTGGATTCCATCATCGTGTTCCTGGCGAGAGGTCGGTTCTATGGGGGATCTTTTGTATCTCGGCATCATCATCGTGTTCTTTGCGGCCAGTCTGGGCCTGGTGTGGGGCTGCCGGCGCCTCATGGAGGGGTAAGGTGAACGGGTTGTACCTTATCGCCGGGCTGATTGCGCTGGCTCTGCTGGTTTACCTGGTGGCGGCGCTGCTCAAGCCGGAGTGGTTCTCATGACTGGGTGGGATTGGCTGCAGATCGGATTGTACCTGCTGTTGCTTCTGCTCCTGGCCTGGCCGCTGGGAGTTTTCATGGCGCGCGTCTACGAGGGTGAGCGTACGTTCCTGCACCCGGTGCTGGGCCCCCTGGAGCGGGGCATCTACCGGCTGGCGGGCGTCAAGCCCACAGACGAGATGACCTGGCAGACCTATGCGGCGGCGGTGCTCCTATTCAGCCTGTGCGGGCTGCTGGCCGTCTATGCGCTGCAACGGCTGCAGGGGCTGCTGCCGCTGAACCCGCAGGGGCTCCCGCCGGTGGCGCCCGATCTTTCGTTCAACACAGCAGCCAGCTTCGTCTCGAACACCAACTGGCAGGCCTATGGCGGCGAGAGCACCCTGAGCTACCTGACCCAGATGCTCGGGCTCACGGTGCAGAATTTCGTCTCGGCGGCGACGGGCATGGCTATCCTCGTGGCGCTGATCCGTGGCGTGGTGCGGCGCTCGGCAAAGACCGTCGGTAGCTTTTGGGTGGATCTGACCCGAAGCACCCTGTACATTCTGTTGCCGCTCTCGCTGCTGCTGGCCGTCGCCCTTGTGTCGCAGGGCGCCGTGCAGACGTTGGGCCGCTATGTGACCGTGCCCCTGCTGCAGGGCACGCGCGACACTGCAGGCGCCGCCGTCTCGCAGCAGGTGCTGGCAGTTGGTCCGGCCGCTTCGCAAATTGCCATCAAGCAACTGGGGACGAACGGCGGCGGCTTTTTCGGCGTCAACTCGGCCCACCCGTTCGAGAACCCGACGCCGCTCAGCAACCTGTTGGAGATGCTCGCCATCCTGCTCATCCCGGCTGCTCTCTGCCACACTTTTGGCCGCATGGTGCGCGATGCCCGCCAGGGCTGGGCGCTCCTGGCCGCCATGACTGTCCTCTTTGTGGCGTTCACGGTCGCCTGCGCCTGGGCGGAAGGGCAGGGCAACCCGAGCCTGGCGCGGTTGGGGGTCAGCCAGGCGGCAAGCGACCTGCAACCGGGCGGCAATATGGAGGGGAAAGAGCTGCGCTTTGGCGTCGCCAACTCGGCGCTGTGGGCTACCGCCACGACGGCTGCCTCCAACGGCTCCGCCAACTCGATGCACGATTCCTTCACGCCCCTGGGCGGCCTGGCGCCCCTGTGGCTGATGCAGTTGGGCGAGGTCGTCTTTGGTGGCGTGGGCTCGGGCCTGTATGGGATGCTCGCCTTTGTGATTGTGGCCGTCTTTGTAGCCGGGCTGATGGTTGGCCGCACGCCCGAGTACCTGGGCAAAAAGATCGAGGTCTATGAGATGAAGATGGCGGCGCTGGTTGTCCTTATCCCGCCGGCGCTGGTCCTGCTGGGCACAGCGCTGGGTGTGACGACTCAGGCCGGCCAGGCGGCCATCCTCAACCGCGGCCCGCATGGCTTTAGCGAAGTGCTCTATGCGTTCAGCTCGCTGGGCAACAACAACGGCTCTGCCTTTGCCGGGCTTAACGCCAACAATCCCTTCTACGACCTCGCCGGCGGTGTGGTCATGCTGTTGGCCCGCTTCTGGCTGGCCGTGCCCATCCTGGCGATGGCCGGCTCGCTGGCGCGCAAGAAAAGGGTGCCGGAAGGGGCAGGCACGCTGCCGACCCATACACCGCTCTTTGCGGGCTGGCTTATTGCAGTGGTCGTGGTAGTGGGCGCCCTGAGCTTTCTGCCCGCGCTGGCGCTGGGGCCAATTGTGGAGTACCTGCTGGTGGGGCAGGGAGTGCTGTTCTAGTGGTCCCACACGGGTCTTGACGGAGGGCAATCGCGTTTCTGTGGCAACCAGGTGTCCGTCAAGAGCCGTGTGGGAGCCCACTAGCCTGGGGGAAGCGATGGCTATTCAAGAAACGATGGTGCCGGGCATGAGGCGGCCCGGCCTGCGCCCCGGCCTCTACCGGCGCGCGCTGCGCGATGCTGTTGTCAAGCTGGATCCCCGGGTGCAGGTGCGCAACCCGGTCATGTTCGTGGTCGAGATCGGCAGTGTGCTCACGACTGCCCTGTTTGTGCAGGCTCTGTTGGGTCGGGGCGAGGCCGCGCCGGCCTTTGTCGGCGCGGTGGCGGGCTGGCTCTGGTTCACCGTCCTCTTTGCCAACCTGGCCGAGGCGCTGGCCGAGGGGCGGGGCAAGGCGCAGGCCGAGGCGCTGCGCCGCACCCGGCAGGAGACGGCAGCCAGAAAGCTGCGGGCGCCCGAGCAGCGGGCTGCCTATGACGTCATCCCTTCGACGGCGCTGCGGCGCGGAGACCTGTTCCTGGTGCAGGCTGGCGATATCATCGCGGCCGATGGCGAGGTGGTGGCCGGCATTGCGGCAGTGGACGAGAGCGCCGTCACGGGCGAGAGCGCGCCGGTGATCCGCGAGGAGGGGGGAGACCGCAGCGCCGTCACCGGCGGCACGCGGGTGCTGTCGGACTGGCTGGTTGTGCGCGTGAGCACCGATCCCGGCGAGGGGTTCCTCGACCGTATGATCGGCCTGGTGGAGGGCGCCCGGCGGCAAAAGACCCCCAACGAGATTGCACTGAACATCTTGCTGGCCGGGTTCACCATCATCTTCCTGCTGGTGGTGATGACGCTCTTGCCCTTCTCTCTGTATAGCGTGCGGGCGGCGGGGCAGGGCGCCCCGGTGACCATTACCGTGTTGGTGGCCCTCCTGATCTGCCTGATCCCGACGACCATCGGCGGCCTGCTTTCGGCCATCGGCATCGCCGGCATGGACCGGTTGATCCGGCGCAACGTGATCGCCATGAGCGGCCGGGCGGTGGAGGCGGCCGGCGATGTGGACGTCTTGCTGCTGGATAAGACGGGCACGATCACGCTGGGCAACCGGCAGGCCGTCGAGATCATCCCGGTGGATGGCATAGATGCACGGCAGGTGGCAGAGTGGGCCCAGCTGGCGTCGCTGGCCGATGAGACGCCGGAGGGCCGCAGCATCGTGGTGCTGGCGAAAGAGAAGTATGGTCTGCGCGGGCGGGCGGTAGGCGCGCAGCCCGATGCGCCGCGGGGTGCCCGCTTTGTGCCCTTTACCGCCCAGACGCGCATGAGCGGCGTCGATATCGATGGGCTCTGCGTGCGCAAGGGCGCCCCCGATACGATCCTGGCCCTGGCCAGGGCGCACGACCAGGCTGTGCCGCCGGCCTTGCCTGGCATCATCGAGCGCATCGCCCGTTCCGGGGGCACGCCGCTGGTGGTGGCGCGCAATGCCGAGATCGTGGGCGTCATCCATCTGAAGGATATCGTCAAGGGAGGGATCAAGGAACGTTTTGCCCACCTGCGCCGCATGGGCATCAAGACCGTGATGATTACCGGCGACAACCCGCTCACAGCGGCGGCGATTGCGGCCGAGGCGGGGGTGGACGATTTCCTGGCCCAGGCGACGCCCGAGGCCAAGCTGAGGTTGATCCGCGACTATCAGACGGGCGGCCGCCTGGTGGCAATGACGGGCGACGGCACCAACGATGCCCCTGCCCTGGCGCAGGCCGATGTGGCCGTGGCCATGAATACCGGCACGCAGCCGGCGCGCGAGGCCGCCAACATGGTGGACCTCGACTCGAACCCGACCAAGCTGATCGAGATCGTGGAGATCGGCAAGCAGCTCTTGATGACCCGTGGTGCCCTGACGACCTTCAGCATCGCCAACGACGTATCCAAGTACTTTGCCATCATCCCGGCGGCGTTTGCTTCGACCTACCCGGCGCTGGGCGCGCTCAACCTGATGCACCTGGCCACGCCGCAGAGCGCGATCCTTTCAGCGGTGATCTTTAACGCCCTGATCATCGTGGCGCTGATCCCGCTGGCCCTGCGCGGCGTGCCCTACCGCCCGGTCGGCGCGGCGCAGCTCTTGCGTGACAATCTGTTGATCTATGGGCTTGGTGGGCTGGTGGCGCCGTTCATCGGCATCAAGCTGATCGATATGTTGCTGGTCGCTTTGAGACTAGTGTGAAAATAGCGCCAGGGCCCTTCCGGGCAATTGCCGGCTGGCCCGTTCCGCCCAAGCCCGGCCTTATCCCAGACGGTGTGGGTCTGTGGGGCGGCCGCACAGCGGCCGCCCCACACAGACCCACACCGTATAGAAGGCCTGTTCCGGCCGCATGCGGAGCATGACGCCCGGAAGCCGAAGGGCATTTTCATCGTGCGTTGTGCCCAATCGGGCATGGGGACTTTTCAGTAAGAAGGACTCTATGAGCATACTCAAGCAACTGCGGCCGGCGCTGGTGGTGCTGGCTTTGTTCACAGTGATTACCGGCCTGGTGTACCCGCTGGTGGTGACGGGCCTGGCGCAGGCGCTCTTCCCTCGCCAGGCCAATGGCTCGCTGATCGTGCAAGGCGGCCGGCCGGTGGGCTCGGCGCTGATCGGCCAGCCTTTCGACGATCCCCGCTATTTCTGGGGGCGCCCTTCGGCGACGGTGCCGTTTCCCTACAATGCTGCGGCCTCCGCCGGCTCGAACCTGGGGCCGGCGAGCAAGGATCTGGTGGAGGCAGTGCAGGCGCGAGTCGCTGCCCTGCGCGCGGCCGACCCGGGCAATACCGCCCCTATCCCGGTGGACTTGGTGACGAGCTCGGCCAGCGGCCTGGACCCGCAGATCAGTGTGGCGGCCGCGCTCTACCAGGCGCCGCGGGTGGCGCGAGCGCGGGGGTTGAGCATCGATGCCGTGCGCGCCCTCATTGCCCGGCACACTGAGGGCCGCCAGTTCGACATCCTGGGCGAGCCACGGGTCAATGTGCTGGAGCTGAACCTGGCGCTGGATGAGGGAAAGTGAGCCCATGCGTCTGCCGAATATGGTATACTATAGTTGAACGCCTGATAGTGGGGGACGACACGGGCCATCGGCCCGTCTCTACGATGGATGGCGGAGGTGTAGAGACGGCCCGGCGGGCCGTGTTGCCCCGGGTGAGCGTGCTGGATAGCATGGGGAGACACGGGCCATCGGCCCGTCTCTACAGCGGGCGGCGAGGCCGTAGAGACGGCCCGGCGGGCCGTGTGTAAGGTGGTACTGATGAGGGACGAATCCTCCCGGCCTGACCCAGATGCGCTGTTGGCGCGTGTGCAGGCCGAGGAAGAAAACCAGAGGCGCGGCAAGCTCAAGATATTCCTGGGTTATGCGGCTGGGGTGGGTAAAACCTACAGCATGCTCGATGCGGCGCGCCAGCTCCAGGCGCGGGGGACCGATGTGGCGGTGGCCTATGTGGAAACGCATGGTCGCGTCGAGACAGAGACCCTGTTGGCCGGGCTGGAGGTGATTCCACGCCGGCAGATCGAATACCATGGGGCGAGCCTGAGCGAGATGGATGTCGACGCCGTCCTGGCACGCCGCCCACAGCTGGCCCTGGTCGACGAGCTGGCCCATACCAATGCCCCGGGGTCGCGCCACCCCAAGCGCTACCTCGATGTGCTCGATCTGCTCGACGCAGGCATCGACGTCTACACAACGCTCAATATTCAGCACCTGGAGAGCCTCAACGATCCGGTCGCCCAGATCACAGGGATCGTCGTGCGCGAGACGGTGCCCGACTCGATCCTGGACCGGGCCGATCATGTGGAGCTGGTCGACCTGCCCACAGGCGAGTTGCTGCAGCGCCTGGCTGAGGGCAAAGTCTATGTGCCCGAGCAGGCGGCGCGGGCCATGCAGCAGTTCTTCCGCACCGGCAACCTGACGGCCCTGCGCGAGCTGGCATTGAGGCGCGCCGCCGACCGGGTGGATGAGCAGATGCGCCACTATATGGAAATGCGGGCGATCCCCGGGCCCTGGCCGGCTGGTGAACGCTTGTTGGTCTCGGTCAGCCCCGGCCCGCTCAGTGAGCGCCTGGTGCGGGCGGGCCGGCGCATGGCGGCCAAGCTGGACGCCGAATGGTACGCCGTCTACGCCGAGACGCCGGCCTACGCCCATCTGAGTGAGGCGGAGCGGGACCGCGTGGCGCACACGCTGCGGCTGGCGGAGGAGTTGGGCGCCAAGATCGCGACCGTGCCGGGCGCCGATGCGGCTGATGCCATCCTGAGCTTTGCGCGGTCGCACAATGTGACGCAGATCATCGCCGGCAAGCCCCTGCGCCCGCGCCTGGTGGAACTGGTGCGCGGCTCGTTCGTGGATAGGCTCATCCGCCGCAGCGGGCCGATCGACGTCTATGTCATCAACAGCGGCGAGGAGGATGCAGCGCTGCCCGCCAAACCGGTGCAGCGGGTGCGCGCACCGTGGCAGCCCTACCTGTGTGCCCTGGCCCTGGTGGTCATTGCCTCGCTGCTGGGGCATGTCGTCAGCGATTTCCTGACCCCGGCGAACCTGGTCATGCTCTATTTGCTGGTGGTCATGATCGCTGCGGCGCGCTGGGGGCATGGTCCTTCGATCCTGGCGGCTATCTTGAGTGTGGCAGCTTTTGACTTTTTCCTGGTGCCGCCCACCCTGACTTTTGCCGTCCAAGACACCCAGTACCTGTTGACCTTTGTCGGCCTGCTGGCCGTGGGGCTGGTGATCAGCACGTTGGCGGCGCGGGCGCGCGATCAAGCGGAAGCGGCGGCGCGGCGGGAGACCGATACCGCCGCCCTGCTGGCGCTGAGCCGCGATCTGGCGACAGCGGTCAGGCTCACCGATATCGTGCAGGGCATTGTGACCCATGCGGGCGAGACTTTTGGGCGCGAGGTGTTTGTGTTGTTGCCGGAGGATGGCATCCTATCCCCTCAGGGGGGCGGGTCGGACATCGCGATATCCGAAAATGAGCGGGCTGTGGCGACCTGGGCGTTCCGCCATGGGCAGCCCGCTGGGCGCAATACCGATACCCTGCCGGCGGCGGAGGGACGCTACCTGCCGCTGCGCACACCGCGGGGCGTGATCGGCGTGCTGGGGATCAAGCCGGCGGCTGGCGCGGCCCTGACGCCTGCCCAACTGCGCCTGATGGAGGCTTTCGCCGGGCTGGCTGCCCTGGCCATTGAGCGGGCGCAGCTGGCAAAGCAGGCCAGCCAGGCCCAGTTGCTGCAGGCGACGGAGAAGCTGCACTCGGCGCTGCTCAGCTCGATCTCGCACGACCTGCGTACGCCCCTGGCCTCGATCACCGGGGCACTGAGCAGCCTGCGCGACGATGCCGCCTATCTGGATGAGGACGCGCGGCGAGCCCTGGTTGACACAGCCTGGGGCGAGGCCGAGCGACTGAACCGCCTGGTGGGCAACCTGCTGGAGATGACGCGGCTCGAGGCCGGGGCGCTCAAGCTGAACCGCCAGCCCAGCGATCTGCAGGAAGTGGTGGGCGCAGCCCTCGAGCAGGTGGCTGAGGGCCTACATGATCGCCCCGTGCAGGTGGACGTGCCGGCTGCCCTGCCCCCGGTGCCCATGGACCCGGCGCTGATTGTGCAGGTGCTCGCCAAGCTGCTGGATAACGCCCTCAAGTATTCGGAAAGCGGCTCACCGCTCGAGATCCATGCCTCGATCCAGGGCGCACACGCTCAGATTGCGGTGGCTGACCGAGGGGTTGGCATTCCGCCGGAGGACCTGACGCGCGTGTTCGACAAGTTCTACCGTGTGCAGCGCACCTGCACCACGACCGGGGACCCTGGCGAGCGGTCCGCAGCCAGCTGGGGTGCCCAGGCGAGCGGCACCGGGCTGGGGCTTTCGATCGCCCGCGGTATCGTCGAGGCTCACGGGGGCAGCATCTGGGCGGAGAACCGCCCGGGGGGCGGCACGGTGGTGACCTTGTCGTTGCCGCTGGGGCCTGGCGATCATGGGGTGGAGGTAGGCCCATGAGCGAGACAGATGCGCGGGTGCTGATCGTCGATGATGAGCGGGCCATCCGGCGCTTCCTGCAGCTATCGTTGGCGGCCCACGGTTACAGGATCATCGAGGCGACGACGGGCAATGAGGCACTGACCGTGGCGGCGACTGGCCACCCCGACGTGATCATCCTGGACCTCGGCCTGCCCGATCTGGATGGCATCGAGGTGGTGCGGCGCCTGCGTGAATGGACACAGACGCCCATCATCATCCTCTCTGTACGCGAGGCGGAGGCCGACAAGGTCGCCGCGCTGGACGCCGGGGCGGATGATTACCTGACCAAGCCCTTTGGCGTTGGCGAACTGCTGGCGCGCTTAAGGGTCGTGCTTCGGCGCGTCCAGCCGGCGGCGGAGCCGATCTTTGCGATCGGTGAGCTGGTGGTGGACCTGGCGCGCCGCCGGGTGACCGTGGCGGGGGAGGAGGTGCAGCTGACCCCCACGGAGTATGGCCTGCTGCGAGCCCTGGTCATCCACAGCGGGCGTGTACTGACTCATGCCCAGCTGTTGCGCGAGGTGTGGGGGGTGGCCTATGCCGATGAGACCCACCTGCTCCGCGTGAACATTTCCAACCTGCGCCGCAAGATCGAGCGCGAGCCCGCCCGCCCGCGCTATATCATCACTGAGCCGGGGGTGGGCTACCGTCTGCGCGATGATCGCTAGAATGGACCTCACGCGGAGGCGCGCAGGCTTGTCCTGAGCGAAGCCGAAGGGACGCGGAGAGGACGGGGAAGGAAACCGCAGATGAACGCGGATGAACGCAGATGACCGGAATCCCCAGCTCGCTGCGGCGTCCCCACCCAGCGCTCGAGCAGAACACTCGGCGATAGCGCGAAGGGTACTCCCTGGTAACGCAAAGACGCTGCAGCAAGCTGGGGATTCCGGACGGCGCCTGGGTTCACTGTCATCCCCGGCACTGTGCGACGATATCGCGCAGGGTGTCGGCCGTGCCGACGTTGCCCGGGAAAACGACATAGGGCGCACCGGGGAGTAGGCTCTCTGCCCCCGCACGCCAGACGGGCACGCCCGGCTGCACCTGGCCCAACACGCGCGCCCGGCGGATGCCCAACGCCTGGGTGGCTACATCGCTGGAGGTGATGCCGCCCTTGGCCACGACAAAGGCCGGCGGTGTACGGCGTACCACCCGGCGCACGAGCGCACACAGCGCCTCAGAGACGGCCCGAGCGATGGCCAGGTTGTCCTCGGGCGAGCCGCCTACGATCACCCGGCGGCTGGTGGCCAGCACCACGTCCTGCCCCTGCCCGAGCGCCACGGTGACGGAGTCTTCCAGCACCTGCAGGGCCTCCTCGCGTGTCGTTCCATTGAGGATGGCGGGCACGTCCATCTGCAGCGGGGCGATTTCCGGGAGCGTCAGCAGTGAGCGCCACTGGTCGGTGCTGCGGGCGACGTGGGAGCCTACCACGATGAGCCCGGGGCGGCGGCGGGCGCCGGGGGCAAAGAGATCGGCTGCCGTGAGGAGCCCCCGGGGCGCAATGGCGCTGCGCACCCGCACAAAGGAGGCTGCGGTGCGGTAGAGAAAGCGCTTGCCTGCCTGCTCCGCCGCCAGCAATCCGGCCACGAGCACCTCCAGGTCGGCATAGGCGGCCGCGTTGACGATGACTGGCGTGCGCCCCTGCACCGTGCGCAGCAGGCGCTCCACGGCAGCCGGCCCTCCCTGGCGCAGCGTGGCCAGGGAGATGCTGGCGACCGTAGAGGCGGGAATGCGCCCGGCCGTCTTTTCCTCCACCCAGCGGCGCAGGTCCGAGGAATGGTAGGCGAAAGCGGGGTCGCGGGCGAACTCGGTCTCGCCGGCTGGCACCAGGCGCTCGCCCTGCAGGACATAATGCACGTCGTCGAGGGTGTAGCGGCCGCCCTCGAGGAAGAAGGGGATGAGCAACAGACCATCGTAGGGCCGGCCAAGCTCCGCTTCCAGCGCATTCGCCAGGGCGTCGACCTCGGCCGGGTAGTGGCCGCGCAGGGTCGAGTCGCTGCGGCTGACGATGACAAACTCGCGGCCGGCCCTGCGGGCCGCCTGGACCAGGTTGTGGGCGATTTCCTGGTTTATCAGGGCAGCTTGTGCGGCGGACAGACTGCGCGAGTTGGTCAGGATATAGAAAGCAGGGGCGGGATCGGCGAGCGCCACGGCCAGGTCATCGATCTGCCAGGTGGCCAGGACATCAATGTCGTGCACAGTCTGCGTGCCGGTTGGGTCGTCATCCAACACGACCACCTTGCGCCCCGAGGCGGTGACGGCGCGCTCGATCTCCGCGGCCAGGCCAACGTCGGGCCAGGGTAAAGGAAGGGTAGCAAAAAGGTCATCTTTGCGTTGTGTAGTGGTCATGAGTCACAATCCATTCCATGGTATGATCAGGAGGCCCCGCAAAACGAGACTACTATAAAAGGCCCCAGAGGCCAAATCCTCTGCAATCCCGGAGGGTAGCCTTGCCCCCGTGCCCTCATTCTGTAGGGCCGGTTGGGTCAGGGCCTAAGCCGTATCAAGAGGCGGAAGTGGCCGCGGCATCGTGCTGCGCCGTTCCCTATTTGATACGCGCGCGGATGAGGCCCACAGCCGGCAACGGAAGGACCCAAGTACTGGGTTGACGCCCTCCGGCGGCCGTAGTACGATGCCAGAAGGGTCTGTGTTTTGTATGGAGCGGGAGGCTGCATATGCGCAAGCAATGGCTGATTGGGACGATCTTGGGCCTGGCGGCGTTGGCTGCCTGCACCGGCAGCGCGGGAAACGCGCCCGCTCCGACATCTATACCGACAGTAGAGGGTACCGAAATGGCGGAGAACGTGCACTGGTTGGGACATGCGAGCTTCAGGCTGACGGGCGACAAGGTCATTTACATCGATCCCTGGCAGCTCAAGGCCGATCGGCCACCCGTAGCGGATATCATTCTCATCACCCATGGGCACTATGACCACTGCTCGCCGGAGGACGTGGCCAAAATCCGTGGCCCGCGGACGACGGTGCTGGCGACGGCTGCCTGTGCCTCTCAACTGCCCGGCCCGGTGCAGGTGGTCAAGCCGGGCGAGAAGCTCACCGTACAGGGCGTCAGCATCGAGACAGTGCCTGCCTACAACATCAATAAGAGCTATCATCCCAAGGCAGATAACAATGTGGGCTATATCGTCACGCTGAATGGCGAGCGCATCTATCATGCAGGCGATACTGACCACATCCCAGAGATGGATAGCATCCAGGCCGATGTGGCGCTCTTACCTGTAGGTGGCAAATACACGATGGATGCGGCTGAGGCGGCCAAGGCGGCCAACGCCATGCGGCCCGGCATGGCCGTGCCTATCCATTGGGGCACTATCGTGGGCGACCGCGGCGACGCCGACCGTTTCAAAGAGCTGGCCAAGGTACCCGTAGAAATCCTGAATGTAGAGCAGTGAGCGAAGCGGACCAGTCTACCCCCTCGGAGGCTCCTCTCGCGGCCCTGGCGCGGTGTCGACCCGGGCCGCTTGCTCCTCTCATAACTTGACAATAACGGAAAGAAGACTATTATCAGTCGCTATGGTTGAGAAGAAACTATCCCCACAAGACCGGCCTACGCCGGAACGGCCTGCCTATTTCTCCATGGAGGCTAATGAGGTCCTCGCCTGTCTCAGGACCAGTGCGAGTGGCCTGACCAGCGAGGAGGCTGCGCGGCGGCAACAGCAATATGGCCCGAATGTGATCCGGGAGGAGCGCGGCACGCCCCTGTGGCGCAAGTTTGTCGCCAACCTGACCAACTTTTTTGCCATTCTGCTCTGGGTTGCCTCAGCGCTATCTTTTCTGACGGGCGCGGTCGAGTCGGGCGTAGCCATCATCGCCGTGATCATCGTCAATGCCATCTTTAGCTTCTGGCAGGAGTATCGCGCCGAGCAGGCAACGACGGCGCTCAAGAGGCTGCTGCCTGCCTATGCCCGGGTGCGCCGCGATAGCCAGGAAGCCCGGATTCTGGCTGTTGACCTCGTGCCTGGGGATATCCTGTTGCTTGAAGAGGGAGACAACATCTCCGCCGATGCGCGCCTGCTCCGAGAAGCGGACCTGCGCACCGACAACTCGACGCTGACCGGGGAATCGGAGCCGGTGCGCAAGCTGGCTGACCCTGTGCTGCAAGAGGGGTTGACCTGGACGCAGATGCCCAACCTGATCTTCGCTGGCACCAGCGTCAGCTCGGGAACGGGCGAGGCCGTCGTTCTGGCCACGGGCATGGATACCGAGTTGGGCCATATCGCGCACCTGACTCAGTCGGTCAAGGCTGAGCTTTCGCCCCTGCAGATTCAGATTGGCAAGGTAGCGGCCACGGTTACCCAGCTCTCTTCGCTGATGGGTGTGGTCTTTTTCCTGATCGGGAGCCTGTTTGCGCACCTGAGCCTGCGCGATGGCGCTATCTTTGCGATCGGCATCGTGCTGGCCAACGTGCCGGAAGGGCTGCTGCCGACCGTGACCCTGGCCCTGGCCAGCGGTGTGCAGCGGCTGGCGAAACGGCATGCCCTGGTCAAGAAGCTCTCTTCGGTTGAGACGCTGGGGGCCGCGACCGTCATCTGCACCGACAAGACGGGTACGCTGACTCAGAACGAGATGACGGTACGTGAGGCCTGGGTCGGTGGGCGCGCCTATCAGTACACCGGTGTGGGCTATGAGCCCAAGGGTGAGCTGACGATGAACGGGCGGCCTGTGGCCGCCGACGATGATATGCGCCAGCTTTTGCGTGCGGCAACGTTCTGCAACAACTCGCGCCTGTTGCCCCCTGACAGCACTAATGCGCAGGGGGAGGCTGGCCGCTGGCATATCCTGGGTGACCCGACGGAGGCGGCCCTGCTGGCGGCAGCCCCCAAGGCCGGCTTTGATATCGACCGTGAGCTGGCCGCGCTGCCGCGCGTGCATACCCTGCCTTTCGAATCGCGCCGCAAACGCATGTCGACAGTGCATCAGGCGCCGGAAGGCTGGGCAGGTGTGGAGCCTCCCCTGTTCGTATTCACCAAGGGAGCGCCGCGCGAGGTGCTCGACTGCTGCACGCAGATCCTCATGGGCGGCGAGGTCCGCCCGCTGACGGACGCCGACCGGCGGGCGATCGTGAGCGCTAACGACCACTATGCGCGGGCAGGCCTGCGTGTGCTGGCGATGGCGACTCGCGAACAGGGCGCCCGCCCCGAGATCTACCAGCCGGGAGAGGAAGAGCAAGACCTGACATTCACTGGCCCGATGC
>Ga0078972_1001955_pt1 | contig 71902 bp, 71 predicted proteins | sample YelNatPaOPGAMG01_FD_67568 | JGI IMG/M metagenome (GOLD analysis project Ga0078972, IMG submission 67568) | Hot spring thermophilic microbial communities from Obsidian Pool, Yellowstone National Park, USA - OP-RAMG-01 (SPADES assembly) (version 2) | ecosystem: Environmental > Aquatic > Thermal... | reverse complement strand
TTGCACAAAGTGGTAATAATCTTACTGGTGATTCTTGCTTTACTTCTTCCATTTTTAAAGCCTCCTTCTAAAATTTTGTAATATTCTCACCATTCTCTTTCTGGAGAATGGAACCTATTACTAAGACTGTTGGACTGATCCCTTCCTTAGCTAGCAATTGGCTGACACATGCCTGATGGCAGCCATCTAAGACAATAATCGTCTGAATCTTCTTTACCATTGTAGACTGTCTAGGGACCTCATTTAATAGAGCTGGCAAAGAACATATTCCGACGATATCACTTCCAAGTCTTTTTACTACTTCAAGTGCAGCCATCCCAGCCAGAGAGCCCGTGTTAGAACCACCGCTAAAACAGGCAAAAAGCCCTATTTTAGGCAATGGCGGTTTCTCTTTCTGAAAGTTCATATTACTCACTCTGTCACCTCTTTTCGAGGTTTCCATCTTTCTAGGATAAATTCACTTAATAGCCCCATCACAATTGCAAATGGGATAATAATAGATATTCTGAGGATAGCAAACTTCCAACCTAGAAATGCGATCTCTAGTGGAAGTAGAGGAGCCTTTCCACTCCATGCTGTAATAAATGCAATTGTAGCAGCTATAGATGCCCCTTTCTCCCGGAGTGTTTTTAACAAGGGGAATATTGTAAAAAGGGAACCACCAATGAATACAGGAATTGTCGAAGCAAGTAGTAAACCCTTCCATCCTGCCTCTTTCCCCAAGATACGTGAGAGAGTTTGTGGGCTGACCCATACCTGAATCAAACCAATAATAATAAATACAGCAATAATTATCTTGAGCGCCTTTGCAAAGGCATCGTATGCAACTCTACCAACTATTAGACCTTTTGCTGGAGAAAAGATACTTATAATCCCCCATAGAAGTAATCCTATAAGGATATATGTTACGGCTTCCTTTAAAATACTCATAGAGGCACCACCTTAAAGATTATTCCAATGATGAAAACTATTACAAACGTCAATATATTCCTCACTATTGTGAAGCGCTTCCCAAATAGTTTCATCTCAAGTGGAAGTGTTGTTATACCTATGAGAATAGCAGTCATTACAAAACCTACAATTACTCCATAGTTAGCGCCACTCTTATGTAAAAATCCCGCAAAAGGGAATACAGCAGCAGGTTGTATAAGGGCTACACAGCCTACGATTTCTCCTATTACAATTGATAAAACACTGCTTCCAGAACCAAGCCACTGGGCAATTACTTCTTTAGAGACAAATGCTTCTATAACACCCATCAATATAAAGATCATAAAAAGAACTGGAAGTACAGTTAAGGCAACTCTCCCAGTAACTTTTAAAGCCTTCTTTGTTTTTTCTATATCTCTAAAAGCAGATAAGAGAAGTAGACCAAATGCGACAATTAAATAGATTGAGCCTACATCCATAGCTTTCCTCCTTTCTATCTCACTACCAGAACAGGTATCTTAGAATGTCTTATAACCTTCTCTGTAACACTACCAATGAGAAGTTCCAGTACCTCCCTCTCTCCATACGCCCCCATCACAATGAGTGATGCATTTTCTTCCTCTGATACCTCTAGAATCTTACTGGCGGGATTTCCAATCTCTATTCTAATCTTACCCTTTATCCCTATTTCCTCTATCTCTTTTAGTATTTCTTTAGTTTTTGACTCTTTATCCTTGACTATATCACCAAGGACATCTTCTTTACACTTTTCTCTATCTATCCCTGCCCACTCACATCCTTCAAGTACTGAGTCGAGTCCATATTCGTGAATAACATGGAGTATTACTACCTCTTCAGTCCCTGAGTCTTTTAATCTTTTAACATACTCTAATGCCTTCTTTGCATTTCTAGAAAAATCTGTTGGATATAGTATTTTTCTGAACATTTTATCATCTCCTCATTTCCCCAATGCCTTTTTCCATGCAGCAAGAAATACACCAAAAGAGGGCATCCCTGACACAGGAATGATAGCTCTAGCGGTCTCAAATAACTCTGCTTCTGTTGCACCTGCTCTTATTGCCCCGGTTATATGCATAGTTGTCGATTCGATATCATGTTGGGAGGCTGTGATTGCTGCATGAATCAAAAATTTTATCTTCTTCGATATTACTCCATCATTTAGTGCCATCTTATGTAATTCAAGAAAAGCATTGCATAGGTCCTCGTCTTCTTCTTTTAAGAACTTAACTGGGGCAAGAATTTCTCCAAACTCTTCTCCAAACTCTTTAAGATTTTCTGTCAAATTTCCCATCGTTTCCTCCTTAATTAATATACACATTTCTATATTCACATCTTTTCTATATTCGCATCTTAAAATACTCTAATTATTATAATATATATAATGTTAATAATCAAGAGGGGGGTGGCTCTATAAACTTTTGTGTGGATTGCCTTGGTTGAAGAGTTGCACCTACTTGATATTGAGACATAAAAATGATAAAATTGTTTCGTAAGTGAATATTAATAGGCGATGGGGTCCGCCGCTAAATGCTGGTAAGCTAATGACTCCTACAAGTGGTGTTTTGCACACCATTTGTAGGAGTTTTTTTTAGACCTTTTATAAGCCAATGGTGTATACCAAGGATGATTAAAATAAAGGAGGAATCGAAAATATATACCAAAAAGAAAATGTGGTGATAAGTGACCTGACCGGGATTCAAGAAGCCGCCAGCATAGATGTTCTGCTCGTCGACAAAACCGGGACCTAGTATTACAGTCCTTGCCATGCTGATATTAGACGGCTTAAAGGTGTGGTATTACAGGGTGACGGGCATTTTAAGAACGGAACAGTGTTTATAAGCAAGAAGGAAGAGTGTATATATGTTTTACAGTATTCTTTTCAGGAACAAGGAGCAATACGAGCGGTATGAGCAGACAAAAAGGACAGTTGAACCAGACTGTTTCAAGGATTTGAATCTTGATCAGATTTTCGCTCCAATTTTGAAAAGCAAAAAGGAGTTTGAATTAGAGGGCTTCTTTTATACTTCTCTGCATGATGCGGAGATTATCACCTACCGGCAGCACGTGATGCGTGAGCTGGAAAATGATGAGCTTCGCGGGTTGTTTGTTCGTTTTTCCAAAACCATCTACAATCTGGACCGAAACATGACAAGCATTAGAACCTCACTTACCTCAGACAGCAGTTATGACAACAACTATCTTACTCGTGGGTGGATGCTGGATTGTGCTGATAGGTATTGCAGTGAAATATCCGCTTTGGTGGAGCGTTTAAACAGAGAAACACTGCGTTCGGAAGGGCTACGTACCTTCGCTGAGTACCTCTCGGCATACAGTGAGTCGGAGGCTTTTAAGAAGCTTTGTACCCGCGTTGCTTGGCTCCGGGAGGAGTTTTCCTCGGTGGAATACTGCATGCTCATTAAAAATGGTACAATCCGTGTTCGTAAATACGAGGGAGAAGCTGATCTGTCAAAGGAGATATTAGCCTGTTTTGAAAAATTCAGGCAGGGTGAAGTTAAAGATTATCGCCAAAGGGTGATAGAAGAACCTGCCGCCGTCCATGTGGAAGCCGCAGTACTGGATATGCTCGCTGGTTTATATAAAAATATTTTTGCCGACTTAAACAGCTTCTGCAAAGAGTACATAGATTTCCTTGACCCCACTATCACACGATTTGCTCGCGAGATACAGTTTTATCTTTCATGGCTCGATTATATCCTCCCATTACGTGAGGTAGGTCTACCATTTAATTATCCAAAACTCTGCGATACTGCGGAGCACCTTTATGGTCTTGAGGTGTTTGATCTCGCGCTTGCCTTTTTAAAGCGTGACAAAACTGTCACCAACGATTTTGTATTAAACTCTCCAGAACGCATTATTGTTGTTACAGGCCCCAATCAGGGTGGAAAGACTACGTTTGCACGCGCTTTTGGCCAGGTACATTGGTTGGCGTCTCTTGGCTTATGTGTACCGGGAAGAGAAGCGACGCTATATTTGTTTGACAATATTCTCACCCATTTTGCCCGAGAGGAGGATCTGTCAACATTAAATGGGAGATTACAGGACGACCTTGTGAGACTCCATGGGCTGTTCGAAAAAACCACAAGCCAGAGCATTATTATCATCAATGAAATATTCTCTTCTACAACGCTATCCGATGCAATCATCCTGGGCGGATATATGATGGACGCCATTTCAGAGCTGCGAGCTATCGCTGTGGTCGTAACCTTTCTCGACGAACTCGCTACCCGTGGTCCAGACACGGTCAGCATGATGAGTACAGTCAAAGAGAACGATCCAACACAACGAACTTATAAAATCGTAAGAAAACCGCCTGATGGACTCGCCTATGCTATACACCTCGCTAGCAAGTACAGGCTTACCTATGATCAGCTTGTCGGGAGGTTGAAAAAATGAAAGTAAACCTGATGTTTCGTTATAGGGATTTCGATATAAAGGCCGAATCCTGTTTGGACAAGGACACCTTGACTTCCGATCTTGGATTGGAAAGTGTTCTTTCAACTATGGCACAGGGGGATGAGACTATATACGAGGTGTGTAGCACCGCGCTCTTTTGTCCCTTGCAATCAATAGAGGAAATCCATTACAGGCAGGAAAACCTGCGCGACGCACTCCGAAACTCTGATGCTGTACGTCAACTTTACGAGATAACCGTTGAGACGGAAAAGAAAATAAAAAGCTCATGGTATAGGATATCTTCCGCCTATCTATCCAGCATCTTCTCAAGCGCTGTTGGGCTTTTAAAGATATATATCGAAATGCTTAGGGAACTGCGTTTTGTCGCGGATAGTAAACTCTCAGGTTTCCAATCAGAGGGCTTTTGTAACCTGCTTACTATGATCCAGCGGGAGCTGGATGACGATTATTTTACCAAAGTGCAAACTCTTTTGAGCGAGTTGAAGGATAATGACGGTATGCTTATCAGTGCTAAGCTCGGTAGTTATCTTCAAGGCGTCGGCTATGTTCTTCGGCGGAAAACTCGCAGGGGCTTTTGGCGCCGGTGGGTGTTTGCCCCATCCTTTACTATAGCACCTCGCGATGACGCCGGAGCAAAAGACCTTGAAAGTCGCCGTGAACGTGCTATTAATGAGGTGACTAACGCATTGGCGCAGGCCGCAGAGCATCTAGAAGGTTTCTTTGCTATGTTGCGACGTGAATTGGCATTCTACGTAGGATGCCTTAACTTATCTGACAGCCTGCGAGTACTGCGTATGCCGATCTGCATTCCTAATGTTCTTCCTCCTGAACGGCAAGACCGCTCATGGCGTAAGTTGTACGATGTGAGCCTTGCGCTGACTAAAAACGGAGCTGTGGTCGGAAACGATCTAGATACCGTCGATAAGCGGCTGTATATCATCACCGGAGCAAACCAGGGAGGTAAGTCCACTTTCCTTCGAAGTATAGGACAGGCACAGCTTATGATGCAATGTGGGATGTTTGTCGGGGCCGAGAATTTTTTGGCTCCGATTCGGAACGGTGTATTCACTCACTTTAAGAAAGAGGAAGACGTAACGATGAAAAGCGGCAAACTGGATGAGGAGTTTTCCCGTATGAGCGAGTTGGTTGATCATTTGAATCCCGGCTCGCTAATGTTACTTAATGAATCATTCGCTGCCACCAATGAGCGCGAGGGCTCGGAGATATGCCGCCAAATTACAAAGGCTCTAATTGACTGCAACGTGGAGGTATTTTCTGTTACGCACCTATACACTTATGCCTCGGCTTTTTTGAATGAGCCGAACACGCAGTTCCTGAGGGCTCAGCGTCTGGAAAATGGTGAGCGCACCTTTAGGATTGTGCCTGGCGAGCCTATGCAGACAGCTTTCGGTATGGACTTGTACCGGAAAATATTTGCTGACAGCAACGTGAAATGAAATTTTTTCGGAACTTTTCTTCTAAAAGGTGATTACATCTCAGGTTTATGTTTTATTGAAATTTCTCATAAGGATGGGGTATAATTGGAAGTCATAAAGAGTTATGAAATTAATAAGGAGAGGTAAAAGATGGGACTTATAGCTTTATTTACTACCAGTTTCTTGGTGGGTTTTTCTGGAGCTTCTGCTCCAGGACCATTGATGACGTTAGTTTTAGCCCAGAGTAGTATAGGAGGATGGAAAAGGTCATTAGAGATTGTCTCTGGTCATGCAATTTTAGAGGGAATATTAGTAGTATTGCTTCTTTTGGGTGTCCAATCCTTCCTTAAAGCTCCTGCATTTCTTCGATCATTCAGTTTTTTAGGAAGTTTATTTTTGATATATATGGGGACAAGGTTATTCTTGGATATTCTTAAAGATAGGGTCCCATCTTTAAAGGATTCTAATACTCATCTAAATACCGAGGGCTATTCTTTTAACCCTTCCTTAATGCTATCAGGAGCTCTTACTTCTATGGCTAACCCATATTGGCTCCTTTGGTGGCTTACAATAGGAGTATCTTTTATGACTCAAGCCAAAAACTACTTGATATTTGGTATTTTGACCTTTTATATAGGACATATCCTTTCCGATTATGTATGGTATCTTTTTATAGGAATTGTTGGAAATGGCTTATCCCTTCCATTTTGGAGAAGAGTATATAGATATATTCTTATTATTGCTTCTCTTTTCCTTGTAGGCTTTGGGATATACTTTCTACGCTATGCTTTGATAGGAGGGACCTGATGGATACTTATAGTCCATTTGATTTACTAGCAGAGGAATATGATGCTTGGTTTGAAAATGAAGGGAAACTTATCTTTGAGTCTGAGGTTATAGCTTTTAAAGAGGTCTTACCCTTACTCCCTAAACCTTGGCTTGAGATAGGGGTAGGGAGTGGACGTTTTGCTCAAGCCCTTGGAATTGAAATGGGAATAGACCCATCTTTAAAACTTCTAGAGATAGCAAGGAATCGAGGAATAGAGGTATATCAGGCTAGAGGGGAGACACAGTTTTTTAAGGAGGAATCCTTTGGCGCAGTATTTTTAATCGTGACTCTCTGTTTTGTTGATTCCCCAATACTGGTTTTAAAAGAGGCTAATCGTATCTTAAAGCCAGAGGGAAGAATAGCCCTAGGGTTAGTATTAAGAGATAGTCCTTGGGGTAGATTTTATCTAGAGAAGAAACGAGAAGGCCATCGGTTTTATAGATATGCAAACTTCTATTCCTTTGAAGAGATAGAAAGGTTTCTTTTAGATTCTGGATTCAGGGTCACAAAGGTTATATCTACTCTATTTCAAAATCCTAATGAGGTAAAAGAAGTTGAGTTACCTAGAGATGGATTCTTCGAGTCTGCAGGTTTTACAGTGATATTAGGGAGTAAGGTTTCTTCTTAGAGGATAGTGTGTTAGAATATCTTCTAAGGTATACTATTTAGAGAGAAGGTAATGTTTTCTTTAGGAGTAATTATTGTATGTTTAATAGTGGCAATATTTATTAATGGGGGAGTTAGAGGAATCGAAAATAAGTCGTTCCATGGATTTCCTCTTATTGTTGGAGCTTTGGTTTTACAGATAATTGTGTTTAATGAGAGATTTTTCTATTCTCCTTATCGGTACCTCACTCCGTATATATATGTATCTTCACTCCTTATGTTATTTACTGTGATGCTTCTAAACCTACGTTATAAAGGATTAAGGATTGCCATTATAGGGTTTCTCTCTAATCTTACTGTCATAATTGCCAACAAGGGATATATGCCACAAGATATTGATAAACTTAAAGCGATGGGAAAGTTAGAGAATGTTGATATGCTTAATAGGTTTGGAGCATACTATAATGGTATCATTATGTCTTCAAACACACGACTTAATTTTTTGGGAGATATAATAGCTCCAACATTTCTAAAGTCTTATGGAACTGTACAGAGTATTGGTGACATTATCTTAATTATAGGCTTGTGTTATTTTATCTTTGAGCTTTTTCGAAAGGAAGCCTGAAACTAGGCTAATCTTGAAACCTGTATATTAGATATGTTATACTTTTTGTAGATAAAATTTTAAAAATTAAATGGAGGTTTATAGGTGCCGAATACAAAATCAGCAGAGAAGCAGCTTAGGGCTTCTAGAAGGAAGGAATTAAGGAATAAGGCAGTAGAGTCAAGAATAAAGACAGAAGTGAAGAAGTTCTTGGGATATGTAAGTGCTAGAGATATTACTGCCGCCAAGAATCAGATAACTACTGTCTCTAGCATACTGGATAAGGCTGCGAAGAAGAATATAATCCATAAGAATACAGCAAGCAGAAAGAAGTCAAGATTAATGAGACGGCTTCACCTGCTAGAGGTTAATCTACAGTAGGCTTGAGCCTAAAGAGATTATAAGGTCTTCTATACCACCTTTAGGGTTTATTTCTCCTCTTTTTATCCTTCTCTCGGTAGAGAGGAGGATTTTTATTTTCTGAATAAGCTCTTCTAGTTTATATTCCTTGCTTATATTTATTATGAATCGTGCATATCCACTGGATATATTGAACATACTGATGAGGTCTTTCTCCTGAGCATTAATGACCTTTACTGAAAGTATAAGCTTATATCGCCTCCTTAATGCAGAGAGTAGCTGCATTATTTCTATATCTGAGTAATATTCTTCTTTTAGAGAGGTAAGGGCATCCCGGTATCTCTTTTTCTCAATCATATCTATAATCTGAAATCCAGTGAAACTCGGAATATTTTTTATAACCTCCTTTATATCCTCTTCCTCTATCTTTTTCTTTGATCCTACCATAAGGAGTAATGTATTCCATACAGACAGTATAAGCGAAGGGGACTGAAGGATACCCAGGGAAAGGGTATGCAATACTCCTTCAGATATCTCTTTATTATAGAAAGATGCTAGCCCTTTTAGGATATCCTTTATATACCGTTCCATCTCCCAAGAATTAGGAGAAGCTAGATCAACCGTTCTACCCTTTATACCCTTTATATGGGTATTGGTATTTACAATTATATAGATATCATCAGGGATCGATTTTAACTTGGGTAAGTTTTCAGTGTTTGCTATTATCAACCTGATATAAGGAAATAGGATATACCTGGCATTCTTTATCTCTCTCTCTAATTCTTCTGGAGAGTCTACGTGTACTAATATTACCTCTTTTTTAGTCTTTAGAGCCTGGAGAACTCTGGAGATGATATCCTCTTTTAAAAAATCCATATCTCCAGAGAGTATGTAGAGATGGAAAAGATTCCCATCCCTTATCTCATTTATTATCTCTATATAATCTGGTATAGACAATGTAGAACAGCCCTCCTAATACAGTATAAATTGCTATCAACTCTAAGAGATTAGGTGAATAATTCACCCCATAAATCTTAAGGTTACCCCATTCTATAATAGCTGACATTATATAAAGTACAGGTTTTATTATAAAGCTTAATACAAGAGTAATGAAGGGAAACGTGAAGGTAGAGATAACTATAGCAAACCCTAATATGGTGATTAACGATATTATAGGAGCCACCAAGATATTAATAGGAAAACTTATAAGGGGGATACTACCATTTTTATAGAGAAGTAAGGGAGAAAGGAGTGTTTGGACTGTAACAGTAGGTATAGCAAAATCCAGATACCTTATTCTGAGATATGGAGATATCCCTATGAGGGCGAATGTAGCAAGAAAACTTAGCTGGAAACCTGTACTAAAAAGACTGAGTGGATCAAAAATAAGTATTAATACCCCTGAGAAGGCAAGGCTAGAAAGAGGGTCATAGTCTTCCCTAATGATACGGGCTAGGATGTTTATTCCCATCATAATGGTTGCTCTTAGGATACTGACCCCAAATCCAGCCATAAGGGAATATATTAAGATAATTGGGAATACAAAGACCGCCCACATCTTAGGAAGAAATGGAAGTAGTATAGATGTGATTATAGAGACCTGAGCGCCTGATGCTACAAGGGTATGTATAAGACCGGTGGCTTTAAATCTGCTGTAGGTGTCATAAGAGACATCCTTATCTATTCCAAGAACCATAGCAGAGAGAACTTCTTCTTCATCCCTGCTGAAATATCCCTTTAGTCGTTCTTGTACCCTTTCTCTTAGAGCAGCTGCACTTCCTTTTAGAGAAAAGCTGGGGCTCTCAAGAGGTTCTATTGATTCCGGATATACTACACCTATAATCCTCTTCTGAACCTGTCTACTATTTAACTCTATATTCTTATTTGCATAGAGATTACCCTTTATGTCCACCAATTCATCATACTTTAAGCTCTCGCTATCTTTAACTATTATCTCTATTACCCCTCTATATGAAAGACCCTGAATAGAGAGTTGATCTATAAGAATACTCTTGCTTGACATCTCCTTTATTCTACCTTTTACCTCTATATAGGATGATTCAAATGGCTTAATATTCTCAATCAACTGGATGTAATTATTCCAATTTTTTGACGCCCAATAGCTAGATAATAGGATTATTAGGATAACAAAACTAGCATTTTCATTTACAAAGAGAAGGATAACTGCTACTACAATAATAGGTAAAATGAAGGAATTAGCAAATCTAAAAAGGATTATCCCAATAAGAATACTTAAAAAAAGAACTACTGCTGGACGATTCCATAGTTCATTCCACAACAATTAAGTCCTTTATACTCTCTAATTTTTTCTTTCCTATCCCAGAGACCTTTAACAGGTCTTCTATCGACTTGAAAGGTCCATTAGCCTCTCGATAAGAAACTATACGTTGAGCAAGGACCTCCCCTATCCCAGGGAGCGTATCTAAATCTTTACTGGATGCGGTATTGATATTAATCTTACCTGGAGTCCCAGGGTTATTACTGGATGACACTTCTGTATTTTCCCCTGTTATCTTATTAATTTTAGATGGCACTAAAATCTTCATCCCGTCAGTTATATGGCTGGCAAGGTTTATACTATCTAGGTCTGCGTCAGACGTTGGTCCACCAGCCTTTTCTATGGCATCAGCTACCCTAGCGGTAGAATCTAAATAATAAAGTCCAGGAGATTTTACTGCTCCTCCTATATGAACAGCCACCCTCGGATTCTCTTGATTTTCTTCTATCTTAATAGGAGGACTTTCTCTTTGGCTCTGAGGCTTATTAAAGATAAACAAATACCCTCCTATTAGAATGATTATTATACCTATAAGGAGTTTCTCTCTGTTTGTCATTTCATTTTGTTACTATATTTATCAGCCTCTCAGGTACACTTATTATGTCCTTTATCTCTTTGCCTTCTATAAATCTCTTTATCTTTGGTAGATTAAGAACTACCTCTTTTAGAACATCCAGGTCTCTTTCTCCAGTAATAATCTTGTCTCTTAGCTTCCCATTTACCTGTATAACTAATTCGTAGTCAAACTGTTTTATTAGCTCAGCACTATACTTAGGCCATTTTTCTAGAAAGATACTGTTTCTATGTCCTAACATCTCCCAAAGTTCTTCTGCAATATGAGGGGTGAATGGGGAAAGAAGTATAAGAAATGTCTCTAACGTGTCTCTTAATATATCTCCTCTTATCTTCTTTATTGCTTCTATGTTACTATTTATGAAGTTACTCCACTCCATCATTGCGCTTATAGCAGTATTAAGGTGGAATCTTTCTATAATATCTTCTGTAACCCTTTTTATAGTAAGATGTTTCCATCTAGCAAGTTCTCTTTCTATCCCCATATCTATACTGTTGTCAGAATTTGTAGTGTATGGAATAAGTTCCGTATAAAGCTTCCATATACGGTTTAAAAACCTCCACATCCCCTCCAGACCTTCATCGCTCCATTCGAGTTCTTTTTCTGGTGGAGATGCGAAGAGGATAAAGAGTCTTAATGTATCAGCCCCATACTTTTCTACTATAGGAGAAGGCTCTACTATATTACCAAGAGACTTCGACATTGCCACACCATCTTTCAACACCATCCCTTGGGTAAATAGATTTGTGAATGGTTCCTCAAAATCTACATATCCTGCGTCATAGAGAACCTTGGTAAAGAACCTAGAGTATAATAGATGAAGTATTGCATGCTCAACTCCTCCTATATATCTATCTACAGGCATCCAATAGTCTACCATTTCTTCAGCGAACGGCATCTTGTCATTATGGGGGTCGGTAAAACGAAGATAATACCAGGAAGAACATACAAAGGTAGCCATAGTGTCTGTTTCTCTCTTTGCTGGGCCACCACATTTGGGGCAGGTAGTATTTACAAATTCTTCTGAGGTAGCAAGGGGAGAAATACTCCCTGGGGTAAAATCTATGTCTTCAGGAAGGGTCACTGGAAGGTCTTCTTCTGGGACAGGAACTATCCCACAATTTTGGCAATAGACGACAGGGATAGGGGCTCCCCAATATCTTTGTCTAGAGATAAGCCAATCTTTAAGCTTATAGTTTATCTTTATAGAGGCTTTCCCTTCCTTTTCTAATGATGATACTATTCTCGCTTTAGCTACTTCATTTGGTATCCCATTAAATCCAGGAGAATTTACGAGAACCCCTTCTCCCATATAAGGAGACTCTAACTCACCAGAGGAAGGCTCACCTGGCGGGAGGATCACCGTTCTTATTGGAATATGAAATTTCTTTGCAAATTCAAAATCCCTTTCATCGTGGGCAGGGACACCCATAATTGCTCCTGTACCATACTCCTGAAGGACATAGTTAGTTACCCAGATTGGTATCTCCTCCTGATTTATAGGATTTACTGCATACAATCCAGTAAATGCTCCAACCTTTTCTTTATCATCGTCCTGTAAGTTCTTAGCCTTAGAGATTGTATCCTCCACCTCCTTAACTTTAAAGAATGGAGACTCTCTAAGGTCTTCTATGAGGGGAGAATCTACTGATATAGCAAAGAAAGTAGCCCCAAATAGGGTATCTGGTCTTGTCGTAAAGACCTTGACCTCCTTTTCTATCCCTTTTATTCTAAATACAATCTCTGCCCCATCACTTTTTCCTATCCAGTTCTTTTGCATAGTCTTAACATGCTCTGGCCAGCCGGGGAGCTTATTTAGGTCATTGAGGAGTCTCTCAGCATAATCGGTAATCTTAAAATACCACTGTTCTAGATATCTGTCTTCGACCGGAGTATGACATCTCCAACATCCACCATCTACTACCTCTTCATTTGCCACTACTGTCTTACAACTTGGACACCAGTTGACCCTGGCTTTGCTCTTATAAGCTAGCCCTCTCTTATATAAGAGGAGGAAAAACCATTCTGTCCATTTATAATAACTAGGGTCACATGTTGCCAACTCTCTAGACCAGTCATAGGAAATTCCCAACCTTTTTAGCTGTTCTCTCATATTTTCGATATTATTCCATGTCCATCTTGCCGGATGGATGCCTCTTTTTATGGCTGCATTCTCGGCTGGAAGGCCAAAGGCATCCCACCCCATTGGATGCAGGACGTTATACCTATTAAATCTATAGTAACGAGCAATAACATCACCAAGGACATAATTTCTTACATGTCCCATATGAATATTTCCTGAAGGATAAGGAAACATCTCTAGGATATAGGCTTTAGATAAAGAAGAGGTTTCCTTTGTTCTATGAAGGCCTTCTAAATCCCATTTCTTTTGCCACTTTTCTTCTATAAGCTTAGGATTATAATCCATCCTTTTATACGTCCCTCCATACAGATCTTAAAAGAATTCAATTTTTTAAGAGTTTATATTATCTCTAAACTTATGTCAAGGGCTTTCTCTCTCATATCTCCCCGTGTTTTTGTAAATTACCAGAAAGATTCTAGCCCAGCAGTTTTCTGTACTTGCGTTATAGTGTATAATTAGAGAAATAAGAATTAGATATTCTGATAATCCTCATTGGGTGGAAGGAGGTGATGAAAAGGTTTACCAATGAGGAGAGATTGGGAGTTTCCCAGAATAATCTTATAGAAGGAGGTATTTGGTGATGAAGAAGTTTTTAGTGTCAATACTGGTGGCAATATTTTCTCTTGCCGTTCTTTCTTTTGGTTTTGGACAAGAGGTTGAGTTAAACACCATTAGTGGACCTGATGTAGATTTCCTCTTAAAAAGAGCACAACAATTTCAGGACAAGACAGGTGTGAGGGTAAACATTACAGTGGTTCCTTATGGTAGGGACCAGAACATAAAACTTATGTCTTCCTTCTTGGCTGGTGGTTCTCAGTATGATGTCTATGTAATAGACTGTGTAGAGGTTCCTCAGTATGCAGAGGCAGGTTGGGCTCTACCAATAGATGAATATGTTACCCCAGAGATGAAGAAGGACCTCTTACCATTTGCTGCTGATGGAATGATATATAAAGGGCACTGGTATGGTCTCCCTTGGGCTTCAGAGTGGAAGTCTTTCCTTTATAATGCAGCAATGTTGGAGAAGGCTGGCTATAAAGACCCTCCAAAGACATGGACACAATTTGTAAATATCTCCAAGAAACTTCAGAATTCAGGTATAGTGAAATATGCTACCGCCTGGTCTTGGGCAGGTAAAGAGTGCCTTATATGCGACTTTGTAGCAGTAGCTGCTTCCTTTGGTGGACAATTCTTCGATGAGGCACAGAATCCTCTCTTTAATAAGGGTGCCTCTGTAAAAGCTCTACAATGGATGGCAGATAGCATATATAAAGAAAAGATAACCAATCCTGCATCTATTATGTGGACGGAGACCGATGTGAATAAGGCTATGGAGGCAGGAGACATAGCCTTTGGCCTTAGATGGGGGTTGCCTCTTGTGCCACTAAATGACCCTTCTAGGTCTAAGACGGTAGGCCAATGGAAGATAGGTCTTATGCCATCTGTAGATGGTAAGAAGCCGTATACAGTATCAGGACCTATGGGGTGGGCAATCAGTTTTGGAACGAAGCATAAGAAAGAAGCTATGGACTTTATATTCTTTATGGCTGATGAGAAGGGAGCAAAATTAGCAGCTATAGAACAAGGGGTGGTACCTGGCTGGGCATCTCTTTATAAGGACCCTGACCTTGTAAAGGCTGTCCCTCAACTTGATACTATGCTAGAACAGGGTAAGTTTGTAGTTAATAGACCTAGGGTTCCTTGGTATCATGATTTTTCTACTATGTTTGCGGTAGAGATAAATTCAGCCCTTGCTCAGCAGAAGACCCCTCAACAGGCTCTTAATGATGCTTATCAGAAGACATTACAGATAAAGAAAGATTACGAAGCGCGATCCAAGAAATAGTAATAAAAGGTAGTGGGCGCCTATAAGGCGCCCCTCTATTTAGGAGAGTAGTATGAGTAGAAAGACCCTTGGTTATCTATTGATACTTCCTTCAGCTATAATCATAATAGTGGTCCTTGTGTATCCAATCCTCTATTCTGGTTATTTAAGCTTTTTTGAAACATTTATTGGGCCTGGTACACTTACACTTACCCCAGTAGGTTTGAAAAACTATGTGGAGACGATCAGAAGTCCTCAATGGTGGTGGGCTTTTGGAAGGACAGCCTATTTTGTCTTATATGATATTGTGGTAGGAATGAGTTTAGGACTGGGTATAGCCCTTTTGTTAAATAAAGAATTCAGACTGAGAGGAGTAGCTAGGGCGCTGGTACTTTTCCCTTACGTACTTCCAAGTATTGTAAAGGCTCTTATGTGGAAGTGGATATACAATTCAGATTATGGTTTTCTTAATGGTCTATTATTCCAACTTGGATTCATAAAGGATTATATACCTTGGCTTTCCAATCCTGCATTAGCTATTCATATGGTGATACTTGCCAATATATGGGAAGGAACACCTTTTGCTATTATTATGTACTTAGCTGCCCTTCAGACAATACCAAAAGAGCTCTATGAGGCATCCGAAGTAGATGGGGCTACCTCTTGGCAGATGTTCACTAAGATTACGTTTCCACTTATAAAGCCTATGACATTTATCTTGATAGTAATTAAAACTGTAGCTACTTTCAAGGTTTTTGACCTAGTGTATGCTCTTACAGCTGGAGGTCCAGGGGGTAGTACACAGGTAGTAGGTTATCTTATGTATTCTACAGTATTTGATTCCCTTCAGTTTGGTAAGGGTGCAGCTATGTCATATATCCTATTGGTTATTATCTTAGTACTTGTTTTTATCTATTCTAGACTATTCCAAAGTGAGGAGGACTAATGCGTAATAGTAAGATCAAACTTGTTATAGATGGTATACTTATAATACTTGCTATGATATGGACTTTGCTTCCTCTCTGGTGGACATTTCAGACGAGTATCTCCCCAGAGATAGACCTCACGCGTATTCCTCCCCGTTGGCTTCCATCATCAATAAACTTTAATTATTATAAGAGTATTTTATTTAAGAAGATGGGGACTACTACTGCATTTAGAGCTGGTATTTTTAATAGTAGTGTAATAAGTATTACGGTAGCATTTCTTTCTGTCTTTTTAGGGTCCCTAGCTGCCTATGCTATAGTGAGGCTGAACGTACTCTCAGGACAGTGGGTGATCTTTACCTTGCTCTTTGCACAGATGATTCCTCCAGTAATATTAATTACCTCTCTTTACGTTATTGCCTCTAAGCTACATCTGCTAGATACTAAGATTTTACTTATTCTGATATACTCTGCGTTAGAACTTCCAATGGCTATATGGATCCTAAGAGGATATTTCCAGACAATTCCAAAAGAGATAGAGGATTCTGCATTAATAGACGGATGTTCTCCATCTCAAGTGCTTTTTCGTATAGTCCTGCCTCTTTCTGGGCCAGCTCTTTTCACTACAGGAATATTTACATTCATCTCTGCCTGGGGAGAATTTCTTATGGCATTAGTTTTTACCAGTAGTCTAGGATCAAAGACAATGCCAGTAGCTATAGCTGAATTTATGGGGAGGTTCACCGTCGATTATGGACTTATGTGTACTGCTGGTATGATAGCTTCTATACCACCCATACTTATAGCATTGATATTCCAGCGATTTATAATTCAGGGATTAACTAGTGGAGCAGTAAAAGGATAGAAATAGGAGGGAAAAATGGCGAAGATAGTTGTAATAGGTGCAGGAAGTGTGGCTTTTTCATTGAGTCTGATGCAAGACTTTGCCCTTACTAAAGGACTTTCTGGTAGTACGGTTACGTTTATGGACATAAGTGAGGAGAGACTAGAGATGGTCTATAACCTTGCCTCTAGATATGTAAAGGAATTAGGAATGGAATTGAATCTAGAAAAGACTACAAGTAGAGAGAAGGCTATAGAGGGAGCAGACTTTGTTATAGATACAGTTAAAGTTGATGGATATGACTTTATGGAGGCTGAAAGAGAAATAGCAGAAAAGTATGGGTACTACAGAGGGATAGATGATAAGGTAAGTGATTATTATGGGGGATTCTTTGCCTATAAACAGCTGAATTTCTTTTTAGAATTGGCAAAGGATGTGGAAAGGATAAGTCCAAATGCCTGGTTTATGCAGGTCTCAAACCCAGTATTTGAAGGGACAAATCTTATAGCCAGAGAGACAGGATTAAAGGTGGCAGGTTTCTGTCATGGAGCCCAAGGTTATAAAGATATAGTAAGGGTTTTGAGACTCGATCCAGATGAGGTAGAGGCACAGGTTGTAGGTTTAAATCACTGTACATGGCTAACCAAATTTTTATACAAAGGTAAGGATGCGTATCCACTGATAGATGAGTGGATAGAAAGAGAGTCTGAAAGATACTGGAAGAGTGATGAATATCTCCACAATCCATGGAACTATCATATAACTCCTGCGGCAGTGGAGATGTATAAACTCTATGGGGTATTTCCAGTTGGAGACGCTGTAAGGAGTGTGTCCCCTTGGTGGTTTAATACAGACCTAAAGACAAAGGAGAAGTGGTTTTCATCGGGGGGACCAGATTCAGAGGTAGGTTGGACTATGTATCTATTCAGGCTAAGAGAAAAATTAAGAATGATGGAACGTATAGCAGAGGACCAAAGTATTGTTATAACTGATCAGCTTCCACCTAAGCCAAGTGGCGAAGTAATCGTGCCTTTTATAGACGCGGTTATAAATGATAGGAAGACAGAACTCATCTTAAACGTTCCAAACAATGGGGCAATAGAAGGACTTCCAGATGATGTCGTAGTAGAGGTTCCTGTTATAGTAAGTAAAGATGGTATTGAAAGAAAAAGGATAGGTAAGCTTCCTAGTCGTCTTATGTTTCATATAATGATACCAAGATGGCAGAGGATGGAGATAGTTTTGCAAGCCTTTATAGAAAGAGATAGGAGAAGCCTTTTGCTAATGCTTATGGAAGACCATAGAACAAGGTCTAGGGAGCAGGTAGAATTGTTAATAGATGAGATGCTTTCTCAACCTTGGAACGCTGGAGCAAGGCAGCATTATTTATAAATAATAAAAAGAAGCCACTGACAAAGGTTCAGTGGCTTTACTTTTGTTTTAGAGAAGGATACTGGTTTTGCTATTTAGCGCTTTTCTGTACTAGAGAAACACCAGTTGCCAGGGCTAAAGAATCAAGAGCTCTATAGTAGTTATATACTGCTGACTTATAATTATTTTCAGCGCTCATAAGGGAGAGTTCAGTATTCATTAGTTGGACTTGTGTTATTGACCCTACCTTATACCTTACCCTGTCTGTATCAAGGTTCTTTTGTGCTAGACTTAGATTCTTTTCCTGAAGCTTTACCTGGTTTAATGCATTAATGACATTTTGATAGGAAGATTGAATAGAAACACTTAGATTGTCTAATACCTGCTGCAGGTTAGACTGAGCAGCCAGAAGAGAACTTTTAACTGTCCTTATCTGATCCTGGGGTGTATAGTCGTTATTAGCTAAATCAAACTGGAGTTGAGCTAAGGTAGCATTATTCTTTGCTTGGACTACAGTAGGAAGGTTGTCCTGGGCTTGTTTCTCTAATCCATCTAGACTTATATTTACTTCATTAAAACCTACGTCTGTCAGTGTTACAGGTGTAGAGACATCTATACCTAGTGATAGAGCAAGTTTATCTGTAGCATTTTTTAGGCTGGCTTGTGCCTGAGCCACTGAATTTTGACTTGATATAACACTGTTCTCTGCCTGTATTACATCACTATCAGTAGCATTACCCTGGGCTTTTTTAGCTTTAGTGATGTCTAGATTTTTATTAGCTATATCTAACTGTTTCTTAGCAAGATTTAACTGGTTTTGAGCCTCTAGTACTGTAAAATAGTTATCCCTTACTGTCTGTGTAACCTGTAACTTTGTATAGTTAAGTTGTACCTGAGCATTGACAAAACTATTCTTTGCCTGAGTAAGCTCTAATATTAGAGTTGTAGGGTCTGCCTCCTTTTCTTCTAAGGTGGTCTTTGCATCATCCAGATTTCTCTGTGCATCTAGAACACTAGGGTTTTGTTTTAGAGCTAAATCTATAGCCCCGTCCATTGTAAGCTGTAGTGTATCCTTCCCATATGCTATACTACTAGCTAATAGCAAAACTGCTATAAAGGATACATATAAGACCTTTTTTAAATACATATCTATCACTCCTTTCCTAAGATTAATTCTAATTGTAATAGGCTAACTTTATAATTTACTATCGCCTTATCCATATCCAGCTTAGCCTGATTCAATTGGATATTGGCTGAGTCTAAATCTAATTGGGTAATTAAGCCAAGCTTAAACCTTGCTTCCTGGTTCTTTACTATAAGATCTTTTTGAGAGAGGTTAAGCTTAGCCCTTTCTACCTGTTCCTTATTACTCATTACTGTCTGGTAGTTTTGCCTTACACTTAATTCTACACTTTTCCTAGTATTTTCAAGATTAACCTTTGCCTGTTCTACCTGAAGTTCTGCCTGTTTTATCGTTTCTGTCTTACTCCCACCATCAAATATAGGGGTACTTAAAGAGATACCTATACTCCAGGTATTGGAAGTATTACTACCTTCATAATTCCCTACAGGGAAAGAGTATGAGAGTCCTAACTGGTAGTTTTTGCTATCGATAGATACACTTAAGTCATGTCCATTCTGGGGGGAATAACTTCCACTTAAGCTTATCGTCGTATCTGATTTTAATGCCTCTCTATAGGCTCTCTCTGCTTCTTCTAGGCTAAATTGAGCATTCTTTAGGTCTAGATTATTAGATATAGCTTCCTTTATAAGGTCATCTAAAGAAAGTTCAGAGGGGTTATAGGTGAAATCTCCTTTAAGTTTTACATCCTTAGGTGCTATCCCTAAAGTATTAAAGAGGGTAAGCAATGCAAGTTCTGCATTACTTTGGGCTGAATTGAGATTGATCTGGCTGTCATTTACGCTTAGCTGGGCGTCCATAAAGGAACTTTCTGTTATAGCCTTGGCGGAGAATTGGTCCTCTGCCATCTTTAGCTTTTTTTGAGCCAATATTAGATTGTCTTTAGCAATCTCTAGCTGTCTTTGAGCAAAAAGAGCATTATAAAATTGATCGATAATCTTTATCTCCAGATTCTTCTTGGTCGTATTGAAGGTATTTTTTGCTTTGTAGAGTTCTCTTTGGGCTTTAAATAGAGCCAATCCGGCTGGACTATCTTCATTTATAATCTGGGTTAATGAAAGGGTAGCTTTTCCCCCTTCAAAGGGTTGTATAATGGTTCCTCCTAGATTAGTAGTTACACTCTCTTCCCCTTTAGAATACCCTATCCCTCCATTTAACTGGGGGCTGAAGGCTGATAGTGCAGTATTGAAGGCTGACTGAGCATTATTAAGTTGTATCTGTGCAAGCTTTAATTCCGGGGCATTATCTATTAATTTTAAAACATCCTCTATCCCCCATTCCTCTTGGCTAGAGGCTATAGAGGGCATCCAGACTGAACCTAGAATCGCTATCATACAGATTATAAGTACTACTCTCATCTTGACCTTCAAATCACATCTCCATTGGTAGCAAATACCTTAGGCCTTTCTCCAAGGGTTGCCTTTAGGTCTATGGTTTTATTATTTCTTACGACCTTTAATGTTATCTCTTTACCCTTTTCCCCCTTAAGGACCTTCAATGCTAAGGTTTCCCAGGAGTCTATCTGTTGATTATTCACCTTTATGATGATATCTCCTCTCTGAATCTTTGCCTTTTCAGCGGGACTCCCCGGTGCTATGTCGCTTACTACTACCCCATAATCTACAGGGAGGTTATAAAATAGTGCAGTCTGACTATCCAATGTTTCTCCTGCTATTCCAAGCCAGATATGGGCAGCATATCCTTTTTGTATTATCTCTTCGGCTATACCCTTTGCTACATTACTTGGTATGGCAAATCCAATCCCCTGAGCTCCCTGATATATGGCGGTATTAATTCCTATTACTTCCCCAGAACTATTTACTAAGGCACCTCCACTATTGCCTGGATTTATAGCGGCATCGGTTTGCATAAGGCTTTCGAGAAGGATTCCCTTATCTGTCTGAATACTCCTTTCTAGAGCACTTACTATACCAGCAGTTACTGTCTTACCCAAACCGAAGGGATTCCCTATCGCCACAGCAATCTGACCTACTTTCACTCTGGAAGAGTCAGCCAGTTTGGCAGCAGGGAGGTCTGTAGCATTTACCTTTATCACTGCTATGTCTGTAAATGGGTCTCTACCTATAAGCTTTCCATCTAGTATTCTTCCATTAGCTAACGTCACCTTGATCTTCTTTGCCCCTTCAACTACATGATTATTGGTCAGTATATATCCGTCATTTGAGATTATAACTCCAGAACCAGCTCCTTCCATTGGTACAGGCTGAAAGAAATACTGAACTACACTTACTGTATTTATGTTTACTACACTTGGCCCAACCTTTTCTGCAACGTCAATATAAACAGATTCTTCATTTGTTAGGGTATTTGTCTGAGCTGAAGCTAGATTTGGATTTATCCATTTACTTCCAAAAATACCTAAAACTAATCCACTTAAGAATACTACAATCATTGAGATTACTAAGACCTTACGCATAACATCCTCCTTCTTTACTTAATATCTTCTATTAATCTTTCTATAATATTCTTTTCTAACTGTCCAATAGCTAGGAAGTTTTTGTTTTTATAACTCCATGCAATTCCGTCTATGTCGTCTACTTTCCAGTAGAAAACCTTCTTTCCACTTACACTTTTCTCTGTAGCCATTGGAGGTAATGGGGGAATAGGGTTTATATTGAAAACCAAGAAACTCTTTATCCCATCAGAAAACTGGAGGACTATTCCATTTGGTACCTCTCTTACTCCTAGACACTCATACTCATTATTGATCATAGATGGTATAGTAGCAATCTCAGGATATCTTTTCTGTGCCTCTTGGAGAGGAATAATTGTCTCTCCTTTCTGTTCAATTGTTGTTAAAAGTTCACTTGGCTTTTGCCATATAAATAGAGAATTATTTAATGTTGGATTAAACTTTATCTCTACATAGAAACTATACTGTCTCACCTTACCATCTGGAGAATAAAGCTCTCTTTTGAGGATAGTATAGGTCTCATTATCTATCCAGAGAGCTAATATGGGTTTCTTCTCTTCCTTGTCGGAAATGACTATCTTTGTTATGTCTCTATTTAAGAATCTAGACTGTGACTGGGTAATATTGTAGTTCTTATATATAAGTTGAAGCTGTTTCTCCTGTAATTGTTTTTGTTCGGGACTAAATAGGGTAGGCTTTATGATAACTTTTCTCCTCTTTACCTGATAGTAGTATCTTTGATTTCCATCGTCTATTAAAACATCTCCAGCCAATTCAGGTGGATATATGTATTCCCTCCTGAATTTGTTAGGAACCATTGCATATACCCTACTTACATTGAATTCTCTGTGACCATCGAGATATATCCCAGTATTTTCTACACCGACAAAGCTTACCTGATTCTCTGCAGACCAGGCCAGATTTAAAAGGTTAGAAGGAACCTGAGGATTAGAATATACTGGACTAGAAATAGCCAATATAAGGATAATTACCAGAAAGAAAGGATTTCTTTTCACTTTATATAATCTCCTAATGCATTACTCACCGTTATTGCTAATCCTGGATTATTTTTACTGATGTGTGTTCCGGTGAAGTCCACATACTCCTTTACATATGTATTGAGAGAAGGGTTAGAGGTATCACCTGATAGATTCCATATGTTATTTATGGCAAAGAAAAGAACTAATATACCTATACCAAAACCTAATGCCAGCTTAAGTCCTAGATTAAATCTTTTACCTTTCCTTTTCTCCTCCTCTAACTTCTGGAATATCTGGGATTCAAAATATGGCCCAACTTCTAATGTAGGAAAATAATCCATAAGGCTATGAATCTTTTTAATACTATCAAGATTCTTACTACAACTTGTACAATAGCTCAAATGTTCTCTTATTGCCTCTATCTTTTCAGGAGGCAATTCCTTATCGTAATATGCTGAAAGAAGTCTTCTTACTTCATCGCATCTCATTTTCTCTTTCGACCTCCTCTACGCTCCAGAGGTCTTTCAAATAGGACCGCAATTTCATCCTTGCTCTGTAGATCCTTGATTCTACTGTCCCTATCGGTATATTTAACATCTCTCCTATTTCATCATAGGAGAAGTCCTCTAGTTCTCTTAATACAAAAGCTACTCGCAACTCTTCAGGAAGGCTTTCTATAGCCTTCTTTATTGTTTCCTGAAGTTCGTGCCTTTCTGCCATTACCTCTGGGTTAAAGTTCACAGGCTGAGCAAAGGTATTCCATACCTCTTCCTCTATATCTTCCTCCTTATTTTTAGCTTTTTCCCTCAATTTATCCATACACAAGTTCACAGTGATCTTTGAAATCCATGTTGAAAATTTACTTTCCCCTTTAAAACCTCTTATACTCTTATAGACCTTTATAAACACCTCTTGAGCTATATCTTCTGCATCATTGGTATCTCCAATAGTCCTGTATACAAGATTAAGGACATATCTTTGATAACGCCTTATTAGCTCTCTAAAAGCCTCACTATCACCCTTTTTAATCTTTTCAACAAGTAATTCATCTGTCTCTTCTACCATTTTTTTAACCTCTATCTAAAAAGACGTAGAACAGCTTAAATATATTCCCAAGATATTATACTAGATTGAGATATAAAATCAAAGGGCTTGTAAATTATAACTCTTTGTGGTAAATTTATTACAGGAATGGAGAGGTGGCTGAGTGGACTAAGGCGCTCGCCTGGAGAGCGAGTGGGCAGTAATACTGTCCCGTGGGTTCGAATCCCACCCTCTCCGCCATTTTGGAAGTTTCCCGGCTGTGCTAGGTGGGGAGTTAGCGGTGCCCTGAACCTGCAACCCGCTATAGCAGGACGGAATCCCTTCCTTGAGGTTAAGTTAGTACAGGCAATTTTATGTGAGACAGCTGTGAAGGTTGGGCCCTATACAGCAGGGACCTACAAACCCCGTCAGGTCCGGAAGGAAGCAGCGGTAAGTAGGTATCCCTGGGTGATGTAGGATTACCTGACTGGAGCTGTTTTCCCATAAAATCCTGTGTTAATGTTAATCGATTGGAAGGTGCACAGCCGGTTTTTAGCTAAGGAGATCGATTGTTAATGAAGTATACAGCTCTATACAGAAAGTGGAGGTCTCAGAAGTTTAGTGAGGTCGTAGGACAGGATCACATAGTGAGGGCTCTTACTAATGCTATAAATATGGGATGGATTTCTCATGCGTATCTTTTTTCTGGACCTCGTGGTACAGGTAAAACTACAGTAGCTAGAATATTTGCCAAGTCATTAAATTGTGTGAATGGTCCTACTGTGGATCCGTGTAATAGTTGTGAAGAATGTATCTCTATTCAGCAGGGTACATCTCTGGATGTGGTGGAGCTTGATGCAGCTAGTAATAGGGGTATCGATGAGATAAGAAATCTAAGAGAACAGACCCGGTTTGTTCCTATGGGTGGAAGGTATAGGGTTTTTATAATAGATGAGGCACATATGCTTACACAAGAGGCATTTAATGCTCTTCTCAAAACGCTCGAAGAGCCTCCATTGAATATAATATTTATACTTGCCACTACAGACCCTCAGAAGATTCCTCCTACTATTGCATCTAGATGTTTAAGATTTGACTTTAGAAGGATACCTGATAATCTCATAAAGAAGCGATTAATAGAGATAGCTGAAGGAGAAAATATCCCTTATGATGACAGTGCCTTAGACATTTTAGCTAAATATGCTGATGGCTCTCTCAGAGATGCGCTGGCATATATGGAGGAATCGATTCTATATGGGGGAGGGAGATTAAAAGAAGAAGAGGTTATAGAGTGTCTAGGGATACCTTCAGAATTTCAGGTAAGAGATTTTCTAACTGCTCTTTATAATGGGGATATAAATAGGGGTCTTGAGATTTTAGATGAGACTCTGGAGAGAGGGGTCGAGATAAGGGTTTTTATAGATAATATCCTCTCTTCTCTTAAGGAGATGGCTTTTTTTAGTGAAAAGAGGTCAGGGATAAACTGGAGTGTAGAGGATATAGTTAAGTGTATCTATATATTTGAAGACATCTCTTCTAAACTTCGTTGGTACAATTTTCCTAGGTTGGTTTTAGAAGTAGGGGTGGCAAAGATTATAAATACGCTAAGACACCCATCAGTAGCTTCCGAACCTCAAAAGCCTGAGATACCTCCTGTTGAGTTTTCTGTTGATTTTGAGAGAATAAGGGACCTATGGCCATTATTTTTAGATGCGGTTAAAAAGGAGAGCGTTCGTCTTCATGCCGTTTTAAGAGAGTGTTATCCAAGGTCCTTCTCAGATAATACCCTTACAGTAGGTATTAAGGCTGGACTTTCCTTTCACTATGAATACTTGAACAGGATAGAAAATAAGAGGGTTTTAGAGAGGATACTACATAGTGTGGTAAAGAAGAATGTAAGGATAGATTTTGTAATGGAGGATGGAAGGGAAGATAGAATAAAGTCTACTGTAAATAAAGTGGCTGAGATCTTTAATGGTTCAGTAATTGATACTCAGAAGAAGGAGGAAAAAGAAGATGAAAATGGGATTTAATAGGGAAAATATATTAAAGCAGGTTCAGAAACTCCAGGATGATATGAAGAAGGCTCAAGAAGAGCTAGCAAATGAAGTAGTGGAAGGAAGTGCAGGTGGAGGGAAAATAGTAGTAAGGTGTAATGGAAATCAGGAGATTCTAGAGATAAAGATAAATAAAGAGGTGGTAGACCCGGAAGATATAGAGATGTTAGAAGACTTGATACTGGCCGCAGTAAGAGAGGCAATAGAAAAATCTAAGTCTTTGGCAGAAGAAAAGATGTCTGTGTTTACTAGACAGTTCGGAATTCCAGGACTTTTTTAATGACAGAGAGTTTTAATAGACTAGTGTCAGAACTAGAAATACTACCTGGAATAGGTCCTAAACTTGCATTTAGGATAGCTTACTATATATTTAGATCTCCGTCTCAGGAGGTCACAAGATTAACCCAGGCGATCCTAGATGTTAAGGAAAAGGTGCACCCTTGCCCTATCTGTTTCAATCTTACAGAGGATGATCTCTGTAATATATGCAAAGACTTTAATAGAGACCATTCTATTATTTGTGTTGTAGAAGAGCCAAAGGATATAATTCCAATAGAGAACACTAATTCATATAAAGGACTCTATCATGTCCTTATGGGACGAATCGCTCCACTTGAGGGCATTGGGCCTAAGGACCTTACAATTGAAGCCCTCCTCAAACGTATTACTCCTGAGGTAAAAGAGATTATTATAGCTACCAATCTGGATATAGAAGGAGAGACTACTGCTACTTATCTGTCTAAGGTCCTTAAACCTTTTGGTATAACTGTGACTCGTCTTGCTCAAGGGCTTCCAACGGGTTCAGAGATTGAATATGCAGATGAGTTTACTCTGAGAGAGGCTATAATAGGCCGCAAACCCTTTTAGTATGAAGTCCTTTGGATTTACATTAGTAGAGCTTCTAATAGTTCTTCTTACGCTTGGACTTATAGGAGTTTTGGGTTATAATGGTGTAAATAGCACATTAGAAGTTCTTTCTCTATATAATAGTGCCGTCCTACTTGCAAATGATATAAAAGAGTGTCAAAATATAAGTATGCAGGAGGGGGTTATTAGTAGAGTAGTTTTGGATCTAGTAGGAGATAGATATTATTTAGTGAGGGTAGAGAATACCCCTAAGGTTTTTAAGACAGTTCCTCTTATCGGGGGTATAGACCTCAATTGGACTAATTTTACCAAATATAGGATAGAATTTGACCCGGTGGGATGCCCTGATATGAGAGATGTTGGTACTCCTGATAGAGGTGGAACGGTAGCACTAAAATCTAGAAATAAGTGGATGTATGTGATTATTACTCCGGTGACAGGTCATGTTAGGATATCTGAGAAGCTACCATAAAGAAGGTTTTACACTTATAGAGTTGTTCATTGCTATATTAGTTATAGCTTTAGCTATAACTGGAGTTATAGCCTTTTTCCCTACATCCCAGAGGGTTACGAGTGATCTGGCGGTAAAAAATAAGATATCTAGTATTGTGGTTTCTAAGGTGGAAGAGTTGAAAGGATTAGGATATAAGACGCTGAAAAATTTAGTAGGAGAATATAAAACTACTGATACTCCCCTAAATTCTACTCTAAAGATGTCTGATTGGAAGACCGAGTTAGAAAAGGTGGTGCCTAACCCAGTAGGCAGTATAAGTATAAAATCTGTAGTTAATAATCTGCTCTTTTTAAAAGTGAGGGTTGAGTGGGGGAATAATAGTTATGAGATATCTACATATATCGCTCCATAGGAATGGTTTTACAATATTAGAGCTTCTTATTACTATGCTGATCCTTACCTTTGTTATTGGTATGGTTTATAACGCCTATCAGATGGGACTATTTATATATAAGGATAGTGAGACTAAACTCTGGACTACTCAGGAAGCTAGGATGTCTCTTGAAAGGATAATAAGAGAATCGCGGGTTGCCGAGAGTGAACCACCACCATCTATATTAAGTGACGGTTTTAGTTTTAAGATAAATACTGATACTATAGCCTTTAGAATAAGTGGTGATAAGATCCTCAGATATAAAAATAATGTTGCTGGTAATATTATAGCAACTAATGTTTCTTCATTTACAGTTATCCCATCTGGCGCTTCATATAAAGTTGTGATAAAATTTAAGAACAACTATGAAATTTCTGGAGAATTTACTCCAAGAAACAAGTAGGTGGTGAGGGAGTATGAGATTAAAAAGGGTAAATAGTATAGTAGGTTTAGATATAGGGGAATCTTCTATAAAGGCAGTAGGAATTGATTCTAGAGATGATGGAATATATGTAGAGAATGCTATCAGTCTAGTTTATCCAGAGAAGATTATAGAGAATGGAGAGTTTCAGAATGTGCCTCTCTTTATCGATATCCTTAGCGAGGTATGGGAACAGGGAGACTTTAATTCTAAAAGGGTTAGCATTTCCTGGAAGGGAGAGAATGAGTTTCTAAGAGTCTTCAGCCTACCTATCATTCCGGAAAAGGAACTTTATGAGGCGGTAAAACTGGAAATATCCAGCAGGTACGATGTGGACCCAGGTCTTGTTGCCTTCGATTATTTTACTCTTGAAACAGACGAAAAAAATAAAGAGGTAAAACTCCTGACCGCTGGAATTCCAAAGGAATTGGCTAGAACCATATATACATCAGCAAGAGAAAGTGGTTTATTCCCTGAGGTTATTGAACCTGAATATATATGTCAATTAAATGTTATACCCTTTACAGAAGAAAATTTTATTCTTTTGAATATAGGTGCATCTGATACAATATTATATATGAGCAATAATGGTATTATAAGAGTTATGCGGCTATTAAGATTCGGTGGTAATATGGCTACTGAAATTATATCTTCTTCTCTTAATATCTCTATTCCTGAGGCAGAGATATGGAAAAAAGAGAAGCTGCCGGTAGAGGTAGGCTATAGTAAGATGATAGTAAGTGAGGCATTACTTGGAATGTTTACTCCATTCTTAAGGGAGATCAACAGGTCTATAGAATATTTCTATCAGGTGTCTTCTTCGTATCCTGCCAATCTAATACTAGATGGTGGGGGTTCGTTCCTTTTTGGGCTGAAGGAATATTTAGGGAAGGAGTTGGCGCTGCCTGTCCATATGGTAGATGCTCCAGAGATAATAAAGAATAAAGAGATATTGGATAATAATTTTAATATCTATTCAATAGCATTGGGAGCAGCATTGAGTGGGGTAGATTATAAGACCAGGTACCGTTTTGCTACTGAACTGGAATTTGGGAGGATATCGGTATAATGTTAGACCTAGGAAGGGAATTCAAAAGAGAAGAAGAGAGATTAAGGGTCCAGTCTCTCCTTCAGACACTGCTTATTATTGTTTTTATCTCAACCGGCTTTGCAAATTATTATATCTTCTGGTTAAGGGGAAATATAGTTCGATCTGAGATAAAGGGTATAGATGCCCAGTTAGCTGTTCTTCTTCCTATAGAAGATAGGATTAAGAGTAAATCCATCCAGCTGAATGCACTTATTGCTGATAGAAAAGCGATGGAGACAAAGTTGAATGAACCAAGAAATAATTTAGGCTTAATAAGAGACGTATCTATATATGCACCATCAGACCTTTGGTTGACAAGTTTGAACATCTCATCTTCTATTATCACTTTAGATGGGTATAGTAAATCTATCAGAGGAATAAAGGATTTTGTTCAGTCGTTGATTAATGAACTCAATAATAGTTCTCTCAATAAAAGCAGTATCCAGAGGGTGAAATTAGAAGAGACTGAGTATTATAGTTTCCATATAGAAATAGGAAGGGGTGGAGGAAAATGAGAGTCAATTTTCCTCAGGATAGGAGACTGCTAATAATTATAGTGGCGATAATCTTTTACATTGTATGGGTTACCTTTGTTGTTTATCCTAAAGGATTAGAGATACAGAGTCTTCAAAGAGAACTTAGTGAGAAGAGATTGAAATTGATACAGGCACAGGTTTTTCCTATTAGGGAGCGTCAGTTAGATGCTGCAATTGCAGAAGAAGAGGCAAGGATAGCAAGCCTAAAAGGAAGGATTTATACCTATAAATCTATCCCCTCTTTATTAAAGGATATAGAGGATGTAAGTAAAAAATACAATATGGGGGTAGTTTCACTGGATGGACCTACTCTACTTGAAAAAGGTGACGTAGATTTTAACTTTACAGTTACAGGGAGCTATCTAGATTTTGTTCCATGGATGTATGAATTGAGTACATTAAAGGCGCTAAATTTCATACAGCTTAATGCAAGGAGTGAGGAGAATAAAGTCCTCTATAGTGGAGTCCTTGAGGTTTCTCCTTTAAAGGAGGAGTCAGGTGGAAAGTAGGATTTCTTTTATAGTAGTTATCTCCCTAGTTTGTGTGAGTCTATTAGTAACCTTTTTGTTTTTAAATAGATTCTTGAAGGAGGAATATGTCTCGATAAATCCTGTCCCCTCTTTACCTCAGATACCTAAGGAAAGCGTTGAGATGGCTTTTCTATATCCTCCAGAGGTCTTTCGTGACCCATTTAAGGGTCCAACTATTCCTAAACCTAAATTGGTAGCGACTCCAAAGATAGAAACCGTAGAGGTTTCTGCCCCTCCATCCTTTACTTCTCCACAGTATATTCCTCCTAAGAAGATTCAGCAAAAGCCTATTATCCAGGTAGTAGAAACTCCACCATTACCTAGATTTAAAATTACTGGTATTATTTATGATGAAAGTCCTATTGCTATAATAGAGTTTGATGGTAAGAGTAATATTTTAGGAAAAGACGGTGAGATTACCAAGGGCTTAAAGATTAAGAGAATATATATAGATTCTATAGATGTCTCCTGGGAAGGAAAAGACTATAATATAAAGTTAGGGGGTAATTAAAGTGAAAAATTCCAGGGTTTTAATCCTAATACTTTTGAGTGTATTCTTTCTTATAGGTGATAGATTTGTGTATGGGGAAGTTTTGGCGAATGTGAACTGGTATGTATATAATGGCAGGTTTATGATAGATGTAAGGTCTCCTCAGAGTATTAAATATGTAACATTTGCCTTGGAAGATCCTTTGAGGTTAGTCTTAGACGTTTATAATGCTACGTTTCCTAGGACGGAGATATTCAATATAGGGATAACTCCTATTAAGGTATTGAGGTTATCTCCAAGGGATGAAAATAGTTTTAGACTTGTTTTAGAGTGTGAGAAGGTGCCACAGTACAATATTACCCTTTCAAAAGATGAAAAGACCTTAACTGGAGAATTCTTTCTGGAAAAATCCGATACCTTTAATCTCATCAAGAAGATACTATATGGTGGTGATAGGGTATCTATCTATAATACAGGTTCTTCTCTATTTAAATCTAATTTAGATACAAATCCCCCTAAGTTAATATTAGAGTTTTCTTCTACGTCATTTAGTGGAGAGATAAAGAAACTTGATAACTCGAAGGTTATAGATAGGATAATAGCATACAACTATGAGGATATATATAAGAATATAAATACGGTAGTAGTTGTTGCACTTAAAAGTTTAAAGGAGCCATTAATCTTGGAGGATAAAGAATCTAGGATTGTGTCTATAGATTTTGGGGGTCCTAAGATATCTCCAGTTACTCAGACTTCTAAAAAGGTAGAACCTCAGAAGCAAGAAATCCAAAAGAGCCCTGTAGAGCAAGGTAAAAGGATTTCTATATCATTTAAAGATGCAGATATAAAAGATATACTTCAAGCACTTTCTATAAAGGCAGGGGTTAATATCCTTGTAGATGATGGGATAAATAAAAGGCTTACTCTTAGGCTTGAGAATGTAACTGCTAGAGAAGGATTAGAGATGATAACTAAGGCTTCTGGCTTGGCTTATGAGAAGTGGGATAATGGCTATATAGTAGCTACACCTGAAAGATTAGGGGTGATATTAGATTCTGGACTTAAAAGGGCTGAAGCTCTTACTTCTAGACAGGTAGTAAGTACAGTAGAGATAAAAGGGGACATAACCCAGGTACAGAATGCGATAAAGGCGGTATACCCGGAAGTTATAACGAGTATAAGTGGGAAGTACCTGGTAATAAAGGGAGAAGAGAGCAAACTAAATGAGATAAAGGGTCTAATATCGACGATAGACAAACAACCAGAGGTTAGAGCAGAGGTAAAGAAGGAAGTAGTAGAAGTAGAGAAGATAACAGGGGATTTAGAGAAGATAGCCCAATCACTAAAGGCGATATACCCGGAGCTAACGATAGTAAGTGCGAACCAATACCTGATAATAAAAGGGGAGGAGACGAAGGTAAAGGAAGCGATAGGAGTAGGGAAGAAGCTAGAGGTAGAGCCGGTAGTAGCTCCTAAAGAGGTAAAAGAGGAGAAAGTAAGGGAGATAGTAAAGCTAAAGGAATTAGACAGTCAAAGTATGAAGGAGATACTAGGGGGTATAACCGACATACAGATAGGGGTAGTAAAGCAGACGAACACACTGATACTGCAAGGGGATAAGAGCAAAGTAGAGGATATAAAGAAGCTAATAAGTGAACTAGACGTAGAGAGTAAAGGGGGAGTAAGTAAGGAGGTAGTAAGTACAGTAGAGATAAAAGGGGACATAACCCAGGTACAGAATGCGATAAAGGCGGTATACCCGGAAGTTATAACGAGTATAAGTGGGAAGTACCTGGTAATAAAGGGAGAAGAGAGCAAACTAAATGAGATAAAGGGTCTAATATCGACGATAGACAAAGCACCAACAGAACAGATGGTAGCCAAGTCTTCAGAAAAGACAGAGAGAGTGTTCCTTACCTATGTTTCCGGTAAAGATTTTATAGATTCTATAAAGGGCTTATTCCCTGATGGTACATTTGAGTTTGAGCCGCCTACAAATAGTATCATTATAAAGGGCACAGATGATATAATCAGTAGGGTGAAGGAATTTATAAAGGCAGTAGATGTTCCTACACCACAATATATGCTGGAGGCTAAACTGGTAGAGGTAAATAGAGATGGGGCATTATTGTTGGGAATTGATAGCTCTCTTACCGGGAATGTAAATGTAGGACTTTCATCTAGTCCTTTTTCTCTGGAATCCCTAACATCGCTGGTTTCTTCAACCGTTCAATTGAATGCCATATTAAATATGGCTCAGAGTAAAGGACTTGCAAAGGTTATAGCTGCACCAAAAATAGCAACTAGTGATGGAAAAGAAGCGAATATATTTATAGGAGACTCAATATACTATAATATACCAAGACCTGATGGTGGTTTTGATCTAAGGCAGGTAAATGCTGGTATAACTCTCAATGTTACTCCAAAGATGGAAAGGGATAAATCTATAGATGTAAAATTAACACCGGAGGTATCAAGTATTACTGGCTGGACAGGAAGTGGAGCTACTATAGCTCCTAATATAGGTACGAGAAGGGCTTCTACTGAGGTTAAAGTAAAGGATGGGGATACGATAGTAATTGGTGGCCTGATGAGGTCTTCAGATACAGAGACGTTGAAAAAGGTACCTCTATTATCCAATATACCTATACTTGGACAGCTCTTCCAGTCTCGTGACAATAAACAGGAAGAAAGAGAGCTTATAATAATGTTAACAGTAAATGTGGTTAAGGAGGAAGGAAAGTAATGCTTTATCAAAGAGATGTTCTATCTATAGAAGACCTCACAACAGAGGATATAGAGGACATATTTGCTATGACTGATTTTCTAAAATCTAGAGAGGGGCAATCTCATCGTCCTTTATCTGGAAAGTCAGTAGGCTTATATTTTGAGAAGCCTTCTACACGAACGAGGGTTTCCTTTGAGGTAGGGATATACCAGCTTGGGGGACATCCTATATATCTGGATACTAAGAGCCTTCAGATAGGAAGAGGAGAGTCGATCTCTGATACCGCAAGGATCCTTTCTGGTTATCTGGATTGTATAGTGGCAAGAACACTAAAGGATGAAACCGTGAGAGAACTGGCTTTATACGCAGATATCCCTGTGATAAATGCCCTTACTGATTTAGAGCATCCCTGTCAGGCTTTGGGGGATATCTATACTGTAAAAGAACATTTTGGGGATTATAGGGGTTTAAGATTTTCTTTTGTAGGTGATGGAAATAATGTAGCCAATTCTCTACTCCTTCTCTGTTCAAAGTTAGGGATTGATTTTACAATCGCCTCTCCTAAGGGATATGAGATAAGAGAAGAGATAAAGGAAAAGGCTTTGAAAAATGCCAAAGTTTCTAAAGCTAGTATCAGTTTTTATAATGACCCATCTGAAGCAGTAAGAGATGCTAATATAATCTATACTGATGTATGGGTAAGTATGGGGGAAGAAAATGAGGCAGAAAGGAGATATACAGACTTTCAGGGTTTTCAGGTGAATAGCAGCCTTATTAGGCTGGCTCATTCCGATGTAAGGATAATGCACTGTCTTCCTGCAATGAGGGGCAAGGAGATTACTGATGAGGTGATGGATGGACCTAACTCTATAATTTTTAAACAGGCAGAGAATAGATTGCATACTCAGAAGGGTATACTTTCTTTAATCTTGGGGTAGAAGATGAAGAAAATATTTGGTACAGATGGAGCGAGAGGGGTAGCGAATAAGGAGCTTACCCCAGAGTTAGCGTTGAAGATAGCTAGGGCAGGGGGGTATCTCTTAGGAAAAGATAGAGAATCTCCCTTCTTTATTTTAGGAAGGGATACTAGATGCTCAGGGGATATGATAGAGGGAGCTGTTATTGCTGGACTGTGTTCAGTTGGCGTCTCCGTAATAAATGTGGGTATCTTGCCTACAGCGGGGATAGCCTATCTTACTAGAAGGTTTAATGCCGCTGGTGGGGTGGTGATATCTGCTTCTCATAATCCAATAGAATACAATGGGATAAAATTCTTCGATTCTAGAGGATTTAAGCTTTCAGATGAAATGGAAGAGAGTATAGAAGGTCTTCTTGAAGAAAAAATAACCCCTCCAACTGGAAAGAATATTGGAAGAGTTAAGTCCCTTGATAATGCTGAGGACCTCTATATGGAATATCTGAAAGAAAAGATAGGAATGAGATTGGAAGGGATTAGGGTAGTGATAGATTGTGCATATGGGGCAGCATATAGTGTGGCTCCGGCGGTATTCAAGTCATTAGGAGCGGACGTACTAAGTATAAATGATACCCCTTTAGGAGAGATGATAAACGTAAATTGTGGGGCTACTCATCCCGAGGTTATAAAGAATAAGGTCAAAGAGGTGACAAATAGTATTGGGGTATCATTTGACGGGGATGCAGATAGGGTTATCTTCGCAGATGAGGGAGGGAATATCTTTAATGGGGACCATATACTTGCCTTATGGGGAATAGAACTGTTAAAAAAGGGAGAACTGAATAATAATACTGTAGTAGGTACTATTATGAGTAACTTAGGACTAGAAGAGGCTTTGGCTCGATATGGTGTAATGCTTTTAAGAGCTGAGGTAGGAGATAGATATGTTCTTGAAAGAATGTTTCATACCCAATCCGTAATAGGAGGGGAGCCTTCTGGACATATCGTATATCTTCCAGGCACGACCACTGGGGACGGTATTTTTACCTCCCTTATGGTATTAAAGATATTGAGAGAAAAAGATAAACCACTATCAGCTTTTAGAAATGTTATTCCCAGATATTATCCTCAGATCTCTAGAAATGTAAGTGTAAGAAATAAATATGATATAATGAAGGACACCCGGATGGAGACCTTAATAGGTAAGGTAGATAAATTGTTGGCAGGTAAGGGAAGAAGTATTATAAGACCATCTGGAACAGAAGATTTAATAAGGGTTACATTGGAAGGAGAGGATGAGTTCTTTATGAAAGAGCTTATAAAAGAGATAGAGGAGGAGATAAAAAAGATAGATAATGCCTATAACGGATTGGTTTAGTAGGAAACCAAAATATGCAGAATTAAGACCTGTAAAAAAGGAGATTCCAGAAGGATTATGGACTAGATGTCCTAAGTGCCTTGAGATTTTATACAATAAAGAATTAGAGAAGAATCTAAAGGTGTGTCCTAAATGTGGGTACCATTTTAAATTAGGTGCACTAGAAAGGATATATCAGTTAGCTGATGAGGGTACTTTCTATGAACTAGACGCTAATTTAGAAAGTGTTGACGCCCTTTCCTTTGATGGTGAGATATATTTGGAAAAGCTTAAATCTGATAGGGAAAAGACAGGAATAAATGAGGCTATTGTAACTGGCAGATGTAAAATAGAGGATTATCCCTGCCTTTTAGGGGTTTTTGATTTTGGGTTTATAGGTGGTAGTATGGGCTCTGTGGTAGGAGAAAAGGTCTCTAGAGTTTTTGAATATGGTATTCAGGAGAAAATTCCTGTAGTCATCGTGTCTACCTCTGGAGGGGCAAGGATGTATGAAGGGATGCTCTCTTTAATGCAGATGGCAAAGACAAATGGGGCTTTAAATAGATACAGAAAAAATGGAGGGGCATTTATCTCTGTGCTTGCCGATCCGACTACTGCAGGAGTATTAGCGAGCTTTGCTTCTCAAGGAGATATAATTATTGCAGAACCTGGAGCACTTATCGGTTTTGCAGGTCCTAGGGTGATTGAACAGACGATAAAACAGAAATTGCCTGAAGGGTTCCAAAGCTCTAGTTTTGTATTTCAGCATGGAATGATTGATATCATAGTAGAAAGGAGGGAGTTAAAATCTGTCCTAGCGAGAATAATAAGGATTTGGAACCTGAGATAACTTCATTAAGCGCATGGGAAAAGGTCCAATTGGCTAGACATCCCCAAAGGCCATTGACTATAGATTATATAGAGAATCTTTTTGAAGACTTTGTTGAACTCCATGGCGATAGACTTTTTGGAGATGACCCTGCTCTTATTGGAGGGATAGGTATCTTCGAAGGTAAGGGTACAGTAATCATTGGACACAATAAAGGTAAGGATATAAAGGAAAATGTATCCAGGAATTTTGGTATGCCACATCCAGAAGGTTATAGAAAGGCACTTAGATTGATGCAATTAGCAGAGAGATGGCACCTACCTGTAATCTCCTTTATAGATACCCCTGGAGCCTATCCTGGCATAGGTGCTGAGGAGAGAGGGCAGGCAGAGGCTATAGGGAGGAATATATTAGAGGCATTTAGCATAAGGACTCCTATCCTTGTAGCAGTTATAGGAGAAGGTGGGAGTGGTGGGGCATTAGGTATAGGTATAGGGGATAGGGTTATTATGTTAGAAAACGCCATATATTCTGTTATCTCTCCAGAAGGATGTGCTGCTATCATATGGAAGGATTCTAAAAAGGCTGAAAAGGCAGCCGAGATGCTTAGACTTACTGCACAAGACCTTATTAGGTTCGGTATTATAGATGAGATTATTCCAGAGCCTGTAGGTGGGGCACATACAGATGTAGGAAAGATAATGGATATAATGAAGGAGGCTATTAGGAAGAATTTGGATATCATACGTGAGAAAGATATAGAGACCCTTCTAGAACAGCGGTATCAAAAGGTAAGAAGAATAGGAGTTTTTGAAGAAAAAATGGTGCCGAAGGCCGGAGTTGAACCGGCACGGAGTCAAGGCTCCATTTGATTTTGAGTCAAACGCGTCTGCCTATTCCGCCACTTCGGCTTCAAGATATATTTTAAAGAAAAGAGAGGGTGATGTCAATAGAAAAGCTTATTCTGGTAGATGGAAATGGTATAGCCTATAGATGTTATTTTGCATTACCTAGACTTTCTAGTCCTGCAGGGATTCCAACCCAGGCTGTGTACGGTTTTGCCAATGTTATCTTTAAGGTAATAGATGAAGAAAAGCCCTCTTATATGGGGGTAGCATTTGATACAAAGGTTCCTTCTTTTAGGCATGAAACCTACAGGGAATACAAAGCCAAACGACAAGAGATGCCTGAGGAGATGAGTATACAATTTCCATATATAAAGAGATTCCTAAAAGCACTTTCCATACCTATTCTAGAATACCCCGGTTATGAGGCAGATGACATTATTGCCACATTGGTGGAGAGATTTAAAGACAAGATGGAGGTTTTGGTCATCTCTGGAGATTATGACCTGCTCACCCTGGTAGGAGAAAATGTCAGGGTAATGCTTCCTCGTAAGGGAATTACTGAGACTGAGGTCTTTGATGTTAAGGCGGTAGAGGAAAAACTTGGAGTCCCTCCGTATAAGATTCCATTGTTTAAGACATTGGCTGGAGACCCTTCAGACAATATAAAGGGGATAGAGGGCATAGGAAAAGTGAGCGCTGTAGAGATATTAAAGGATGTAGATAGTTTAGATGACCTTATAGAGAAGATACCTAAATTACCTCCTAAACTAAGGTCTAAACTAGAAGGAAAAGAGGATGAGATAAGAAAGAGTTTCTTTGTCGCTTCTCTAAAACGGGATATACCTATCTCAATGGAGTTAAGCCAATTTGTTATAAAGGATGTAGATAAAGAAGAGCTCAAGGCTATAGCCTTAGAGTTGGGAATGAGGTCTATATTAAAGAGATTTTCTCTAGAGAACTCTGTTCAGGATACAAAGGTCTCATATGAGAAGGTGGATAAGGAAAAACTTATCTCTTTAGTAGATAATGTCGATTATTTAAGCCTTGATGGAGTCATAGAAAGCTCTTATTACCCTCCTCTACTGAGGGAATTAGTGGTATGCATAGATGGACATCTCTATAGGATAGAGAACGGACAGAAAGAATTTATTGAGTACCTCTTCTCTAGAGATAAGACGATCTCTCTATATGATGTGAAATCTATATATAAGTGTATAGGTTTAGAAAAGAAGGGTTATTCAACTAGAAATATCTTAGATATAAGTCTTTTGGCTTACCTTCTCGATCCGTCTCAAGATATAAAGGTTGAAAATCTAATAGATAAATATCTGGGCAAGCCTCTTGAAAGGCCCTTAGCTATAAGCCAATTAGGTCCTATATTAAGAGAAGAGGTATCGAAGAATGAGATGGGTGAACTTTATGAAAGGATAGAACTTCCTCTTGCCAGAGTCTTAGCAGATATGGAGCTCAAAGGGGTGCTGTTGGATACGGAGTATCTAGGTGAGCTTTCTAAGATACTTGAGGTTTCCCTTTCACAGATAGAGGGTTCCATATATAACTTAGCAGGAGAGACCTTTAATATAAATTCCCCCAAACAACTTGCCTATATACTCTTTGAAAAGTTAAAGCTTCCGCCTATAAAAAAAACTAAGACTGGCTATTCAACGGATGCAGAGGTTCTAGCTCAGCTTGCTAACGAAAGTGAAATATGTGCTAGACTTTTAGAGTATAGAGAACTTACCAAACTTAAAAGTACATATGTAGATGCCTTACCAAAGCTTGTAAATCCATACACCAAAAGACTGCATACTACCTTTACACAGGTTGGAACATCTACCGGAAGATTGGCAAGTATGGAACCAAATCTTCAGAATATTCCAATAAGGAGTGAGATTGGAAAGGAAATAAGGAAGGCTTTTATAGCGCCTCCTGGTTATAAGTTGATTTCAGCTGACTATTCTCAAATAGAGTTGAGGATACTTGCCCATCTCAGTGGAGACCCCATTCTTATAGAGGCATTTGAAAGGGGCGTAGATATACACTCTCAAACTGCTTCCAAACTATTTGGTGTTCGTCCGGAAGAGGTAACCCCGAATATGAGGAGGATGGCTAAGACCATAAACTTTGGAATTATATATGGAATGAGTGACTATGGTCTTTCCAAAGAGCTTGGAATCCATAAAAGAGAGGCTGCATCTTACATAGAGAATTATTTTAATACATATAAAGTAGTGAAGGAATTTCTGGATGGTTTAAAGAGAGAGGCTCTAGAAAAGGGGTATGTGCGTACTATGTTTAATAGAAGAAGATACATACCACAACTAAAGAGTAATAATAAAACAGAAAGAGAGTTAGGAGAAAGATTGGCTGTGAATACACCTATTCAAGGTAGTGCAGCAGACCTTATTAAACTTGCAATGGTGAATCTATATGATATATTAAAGGTGAAAGGATTAGATGCAAGTATAATCTTGCAGATTCATGATGAACTTTTGGTAGAGGTAAAAGAAGATGAAGCAGAAGAGGTTGCAGATATAGTAAAGGAGGCTATGGAAACGGTGTATCCTATGAAGGTTCCAATTACGGTAGAATTAGGAATAGGGGATAATTGGTGTGAGATATGAAGACTCTCATTATAGGTAGTGGTGGAAGAGAGGATGCCCTCTCTTATAAAATTTCAAAAAGTCCCAGTCTGGATAGACTCTACTGTCTTCCTGGGAATGGGGGTATGGCAAAAAGAGGAGAGGTTATCATAGGAAGGATTGAAGATGTCCCTATAATAGCTAAAAATCTTGATATAGACCTTGTGATAGTAGGTCCTGAGGCTCCTCTTGTGGATGGAATAGTAGAAAGATGTATGAATCTGGGTATCCTTGCATTTGGACCTGACTCTAAAGGTGCTCAATTGGAAGGTAGTAAGGTATTCGCTAAGAATTTTATGAAAAAGTATGGTATCCCTACTGCCGATTTTGAGGTATTTACTGAGTATGAAAGGGCTCTAGATTATATAAGGAAGAACGGTCTTAAGGTTATAAAGGCAGATGGACTTGCCGCCGGTAAAGGAGTGGTGGTCCCTGAGACCTTTGATGAGGCTAGAGATACCCTATATAGATTTATGGTGGAGAAGGCATTAAAAAATGCTGGGGAACGTGTAGTAATTGAAGATGTACTTTCTGGTAGGGAGGTTTCCTGTTTTATCATAACCGATAGTAAGGCTTATAAGCTACTACCGATAGCCCAGGATTATAAAAGGGCTTATGATGGGAATAAGGGCCCTAATACTGGAGGTATGGGGAGTATTGCCCCTGTAGAGTTGAAAGACTCCATTATTAAGAAGATTAAATCGAAGATAATAGAGCCAACTTTAGATGGCCTCCAGAGAGAAGGTATTATCTATAAGGGTGTTATCTATTTTGGTCTTATGTTGGTGGATGATGAGCCGTATGTCCTTGAGTATAATGTTAGATTTGGAGACCCAGAAACTCAGGCAATAATACCTCTTATAGATGGTGACCTCCTCCAATTTATGTATGAGGCCGTTCATTCTAGTTTGCCATCTTCAGGCCTATATATAAGACCAAATTACAGTTGCTGTGTGGTTCTCGCCTCTTTGGGATACCCCGGTCATTATGAGATAGGTAAAGAAATTATTGGTTTAGATAGCGTCACCGATGCTCTTGTATTTCATGCTGGCACAAAATGGGATGGTGATAGACTGCTTACTAATGGGGGGAGGGTATTAAATGTAGTCGGTGTAGGGGAGTCGCTGGATATAGCAAGAAAAAAAGCTTATGAGGCTATAGAGCATATATACTTTGAGAATATGATGTATAGGAGGGATATAGGTGAAGGTATTGATACTAATGGGTAGTATATCAGACAAACCCTTAGCTGAACCTATTTTTGATATCTTGAGAGAGTTTGATGTAAGCTATGAAGGATGGGTTATATCTGCTCATCGCTCCCCTGATGCCCTGAGGGATTTTGTAAAAGCTCTAAACGTAGATGAAACAAAGGTGGTTATTGCAATAGCAGGTGGTTCAGCTGCCCTCCCCGGGGTAGTGGCAAGTTACATAGATATACCTGTAATAGGTGTTCCTGTTCCTACCAAGGACCTTAGGGGTATAGATAGCCTTTTATCTATGACCCAGATGCCTTCAGGGGTTCCTGTAGCTACAGTAGGGATAGGGGAAGGTGGGGCAAAGAATGCTGCTTATCTGGCATTGAGAATACTTGCTCTAGAGAACAGTGCATTGAAAGAGAAACTTTCTATGTTTAGAGATAGGTTGAAAGAAGGAGTGAAGAAAATTGATTGATAGATACAGTGTTCCTGAGGTCTCTAGGATCTGGGATGATGAGTATAAGCTTTCTATATGGCTTAAGATAGAGATTTTGGTATGCGAAGCCTATAGTAAAATAGGAATTGTCCCATTAGATGCTGTAGAAAGAATAAAGTTAAATGCTTCTTATGGGTCTTCAGAAAAGGTAAAAGAGATAGAAAGGGAGACAAAACATGACGTAGTTGCCTTTGTTAAGGCGGTAGGGGAAAGTATAGGAGAAGATGCGAAGTATCTTCATATGGGACTTACCTCTTCTGACCTTTTAGATACCACCCTTAGCCTACAACTTAAGACTTCCGGGGAGATTATCCTTCAAGACCTGGATAAGCTGATAGAAACAATAAGGGATAAGGCTAGAGATTATAGGGATATCCAGATGATAGGAAGGACCCATGGGGTGCATGCTGAACCTATCACCTTTGGTTTCAAACTTGCAGGTTGGATTGCAGAGCTAGATAGAGATAGGAAGAGATTAATAGATGCTATAAGAGAGATATCAGTAGGAAAGATATCTGGTGCAGTAGGGACCTATACCGAGGTGCCTCCAGAAGTTGAAGCTTATGTGTGTGAAAAACTTGGACTTACCCCTGATACTGCTTCTACCCAGGTTATCTCAAGGGATAGATATGCATTCTTTCTGGCTACCCTAGCTATACTTGGGTCATCTCTTGAAAGATTTGCTGTAGAGATAAGACATCTAGCAAGAACAGAGGTTCAAGAGGTGGAGGAATTCTTCGCTAGAGGACAGAGAGGCTCAAGTGCTATGCCGCATAAGAAGAATCCTATAACCGCTGAACAGATCTGTGGACTTTCTAGGGTGTTAAGGGGGAATCTCCTTGCCTCTTTAGAGAATATGCCTCTTTGGCATGAAAGGGATATAAGTCACTCTTCCGTAGAGAGGATTATAATGCCAGATTCTACCATTCTAGCCAGTTACCTATTACGTAAGTTTAGAGAGCTTATAGATGGTTTAGTGATACATCCAGAGAATATGGAGAGGAATCTTAACCTGACTGCTGGACTTTATAATTCTCAGAGGGTTTTGTTATCCCTTATGGGAAAGGGACTTCCTAGAGACATTGCCTATGAGATTGTTCAGAGAAATGCATTGGAATCTTGGAGGACTCATAAGCCTTTTTATCAGTTACTTCTAGAGGATAAGGATGTGACTAGATATCTTTCAGAGGAAGAGTTGAAGTCCTGTTTTAATGATGAGATTTATAAGAAGAATCTAGAGATAATCTATAAAAGAGTTGGGATATAAGATTAATAAGAAGGAGGCTAAGGCAGTATGGCTGATATCCAGGCTAAATTATACTTAGATAGAGAATTTACTTTAGGCAATACAAGTCCAAGGCTTTTTGGTTCTTTTGTTGAACATCTTGGACGATGTGTCTATGGAGGGTTGTATGAACCTGGTCATAGTTCTAGTGATGAATTGGGTTTTAGAAAGGATGTAATTGAATTAGTGAGAGAACTCGGTGTTACCATTGTCCGTTATCCTGGGGGGAATTTTGTCTCAGGATATAATTGGGAGGATGGGATTGGACCAGTTGAAAAGAGACCTAGAAGGTTAGAGTTGGCTTGGAGGTCTGTAGAGACCAATCATTTTGGTTTGAATGAATTTATCCAATGGAGTAGAAGGACCGGTATAGAACCTTTAATAACTATCAACCTAGGGACGAGGGGTATAGATGCTGCCCGTTCTATAGTGGAATATAGTAATCATCCTTCTGGGACATATCTAAGTGACCTTAGGATAGCTCATGGCTACAAAGAACCACATAATATAAAATTATGGTGCCTTGGAAATGAGATGGATGGCCCTTGGCAGATAGGCCATAAAAGTGCAGAGGATTATGGTAAACTTGCCGTTGAAGCGGCGAAGGTTATGAAATGGGTTGACCCTTCAATAGAACTTGTTGTTTGTGGTAGCTCTAACCCTTATATGCCTACATTTCCTCAATGGGAGTCAACTGTTCTTGATATAACTTATGATTATGTAGATTATATTTCCTTACATATCTATCTTGGAAATAGAGAAGACGATACAATGAACTTCCTGGCAAGGGTTAGAGATATGGATACATACATAGGTACCGTTATTGCTACCTGTGATTATGTAAAGGCTAAGAAGAAGTCTAGAAAGACCATATACCTATCCTTTGACGAATGGAATGTTTGGTTCCATTCCAGGGATAAAGATAAGGTGATAGAACCTTGGGCTATAGCTCCTCCTCTCCTTGAGGATGTATACAATTTTGAGGATGCTATGGTAGTTGGGGATATGCTGATTACTCTTTTAAACCATTCCGACCGGGTTAAGATAGCCTGTCTGGCTCAGCTTGTAAATGTAATTGCTCCGATAATGACAGAGAATAATGGTCCGGCATGGAGACAGACGATATACTATCCATTTATGTATACCGCTAGATATGGAAAGGGGAATGTTCTAAAGCCTGTTATTAAATCCCCTACATTTAATACAAAAGAATTTTCAGATGTACCTTTTGTTGATGCTTCAGCAGTTCTCAGTGAGAATGGTGAACTGGCGCTATTCCTGATAAATAAGAGTATGGATTCCTCAATACCTTTAGAATGTACACTGTATGGTTTTAACAAAGACCTCTATGTGAAGAAACATATCTTATATTCAAGTAGCGATCCAAAGGCAGAGAATACCAGAGATAATGCATTTAATGTTCTACCTAAAGAGATTAAGGATTCCTGTTCTATAACCGGAAATACCCTAAATGTAAGACTTGAACCCTTCTCTTGGAACCTTATCATCCTGTCTTCCAGATGACCTTCTAGGACAGGCACCCTGCCTGTCCTAGATGATTTATTGGTTCTTTTTGCCTAATTCCGCGTATATCTTTATCCTTTTTTTAAGTTCAGGGTATTTTTCTATGGTTTTTCTAGAAAAGAGCCCTTTCGTTATATCTTCTGTAGCCAGTCTTTCATGGGCTATCAATGCCCAGGTGGAATCTATAAGATTTCTAAACTCAGGGTCTTTTAGTTTCTCACATATAAAAGATTGTCTTGGAGAATTTATATCCTCACCGCTTATCTGAAAGAACTCATATTTGTCACAGAGAGATTTTACTCTCTGAAGCTGAGTCAATGTATTTCTAGAAGGCATATATGTAATTGCATTAAAACCAAGTTCTTTAAGGACATCGAAGAGTAATTCTAAGTATTCGTCCTCAAATTTTTCACTTTTCTTATCACCAGTTACAGATTCTTCTATATCACCGAGATATGCATATGCTAGAATAGAGCCAATCTCCTTTGAAAACTCAACTATCTCCTTCACATCTGGGCACTCTGTAGTTGCTTCTATATAAAACCTCTCCACTAATTCTGCTTTCAGAGCACCTAAAAGGTCATAGTCGTAGAATTCGTTATTAATATCTAAAAGATAGTTTTCTATTCTTTTTGTCAGGTTTAACTTCAGGGTATCTTTTAGAAAGTTTACAAGCCCCTCACCTTTTCCATACTTTTCTATCAACTTATGAGAAAGTGCGAAGATGATATGCCTTTCAGTGATACTTCCACCTTCATTATACATAGAAAGGGGCACCACGTCTCTATCAAAGTCAATATAGATATCAAATGGTTCCATTAATCTATTTATCCTTTCTACCATCAATCTATTCCTTTTATTCCGTTCAGAGAGATAATAATGGAGGTATTCCTTTACCCTCTCTATTTGAGTATGAGGGATTCCATGGAGGGAAACATAGGCTATAGAGACCTGGTCAGGGTTATTAAGTTTTCTTCCCCTTAACGGAGTTTTAGAAAAGTCTACCCTGCACTCTATACCTATTGTAGTTGCTATTCCCATAATCTTACCTGCAGTAATAAACTCTCTTGCTCCACTTATAGAATCATGGTCCATTATACCTGCAGTAATAAGCCCTGAATTATAAGCCATCCATATGGCTTTGGTTGGAGAATAGGGCGAGAAAGAATAGGTCGTATGTATATGGTTATTAACTGCATAGTCATTTACTTCTGGTCTTAATATCTCTCCTTTATCTACTTTCTCTTTTAATATCTTCAGATTTTTAAGTCTTACATCTACATTAGGGTTATTCAATCCTTCTATGTACTCCAGATATCTTTCTTGCATAATCTCTGGCTCCTTTCCATTTTATTTTTTATACTATCATAAAATGGATGCTTTGGAAATAGAATTTTATGATACAATATAAGAAAAAGATGGGAGGGATATTATGAAGTTAGTTCCAACAGTTTTTTCAGCCATTATTATTATAGAAGCTGTATGGTGGATAGTATGGATGGCATTAGCATTTGCTAGAAAGATCTATGCCAATTTCTTTTTTATGCTTGCAACCTTTATCGGATGGGGATTTTTAGCCTATATAGGGATAAGAAATATCACAACAATAACTCCTCTAGAGAAGGCTATAGGCTCATTTGGGCTTCTGCTGATCCTCTTTATAGTACCTATCATCCTCCTTCCAGGAATGGTGGTGATTATACCAGAATATCAGCGAGGTGTACTCTTCAGATTAGGTAGGTTGGCAGGGACGCTGAATCCTGGTCTTAATGTTATCTTTCCTTTTGGTATAGATAGAGTGTGGAAGATAGACCTAAGGACATTTACTATAGATGTAGCTAAACAAGAAGTCATTACTAGGGATAATGTTCCTGTAATGGTTGATGCTGTAGTATACTTTAATGTATCTGATCCTACCTTGGCGGTAACTAAGGTAGAGAATTATACTAATAGTACTACATTATTAGCTCAGACTCTGTTACGTTCGGTCCTGGGACAGCATGAGTTGGACGATATGTTAGCACAAAGAGCTCAACTTAATGAGGTGTTAAAAAATCTATTAGATGAGGCTACCGACCCTTGGGGGATAAAGGTTACGGCAGTAGAGATAAAGAGTGTGGAGTTACCAGATACGATGAAACGAGCTATGGCAAAGCAGGCAGAGGCAGAAAGAGAGAGAAGGGCCAAGATTATAGCTGCAGATGGTGAATATCAGGCTGCGCAGAAACTATTAGAGGCTGCTCAGGTTATCTCTAAGGATCCATCAGCAATACAGTTACGTTATTTGCAGACATTAACTGAAATAGCAGTAGAGAAGAATTCTACGATAATATTCCCATTACCTATGGAAATATTAAAAATCTTTGAGGCAAAAGCCTAAAATACAAGGAGGAAAGATGGATAATGTAGAATGGGTTTGGAACGAAGAGTCAAAGATTTCGGAGGAGGGAAAAGCGAAAATACTAGAATTTATTAGAGAGTTTGAAGAGGATGAGGGAGGTGTTCTAGATATCTTTATTGAAGGGGTAGGAGCACATTTCTCAGAACTTATCAGTTCTAGCCGAGCTGAAGATTGGAAATTTTTCCCTACAGAATGGATATGTTATAGGAAAGATAAGGAAGAGATGGCAAAAAGGATTATAGAAAACTTACATCCAGAGATGTAACCCAGCAAGAGATAGATGTCTGCAGATAATGTTATTATAAGAAGGGGTAAGATTAAAGATGCTCAAGACTTTTCCAGTCTTATTCTGATTTCTGCCCCTATCTTTTTTCCATCATTGTTTGGACATAATATCCTAGATGCGATGAAAGGGTTATTTCAGCATCCTAAGAATCTTTTCAGCTTCGAGCATTCATATTTTATTGAGGTGGATGGGAAGATAGCAGGAATGTCCCTTGGATACACTTGGAATGAGAATAGACAAGAAAGATTATATACTGGACTACTACTGATGAGATATCTTAAATGGGATATTATTGTCCAATCTTCTTATTTACTTAAGATACAAGATATATTGGAAAGACCTGGAGAAGGAGACTATTATCTCAGTAATATTGCGGTATATCCTGAGTTTAGAGGGCTTGGATTAGGAACCAGTCTTTTGAAAAAGATGGAGGTAGAGGCAAAGGAGAAAGGGTGCAATAGAATAATATTAGATGTAGAGGTCGATAATAAAAGGGCAATGAGGTTATATGAAAGGCTTGGCTACAGTATAGAGAAGAGTTCATCTATTCTAAATATTAAAGGCAAGGATTTTAGATTTTTCAGAATGAGAAAGATTATAAATGGCAAGAAGGGAGGGTGATTAGATGTGTGATACTATTGTGGCTTTGAAGAATTCTACCCTGAATGGCTCTGTCCTGTTTGGTAAAAACAGTGATAGAGAAAAGGACGAGCCACATATCATAGTACGAGTGCCAAGGAAGGAACATAAAAAGGGGGAGAAGGTTAGATGCACCTATATTGAGGTGGATCAGGTAGAGTTGACCTATGATTGTATCCTATGTAAGCCATCCTGGATATGGGGGGCAGAGATGGGTGTAAATGAAAATGGTGTGGTAATAGGGAATGAGGCAGTATTTACTAGAGAAAAACAGGGTCCACCAGCGCTTCTTGGTATGGATATCCTCCGGCTTTCCCTTGAGAGGAGTAGGACAGCAAGAGAGGCGGTTGATAATATCATCTATCTTATAGAGCATTATGGACAGGGAGGAAAGTGTGGTTATACCAAGGACTTGAGATATCATAATTCATTCCTTATTGCTGATTTCAACTATGCTTGGGTTTTGGAAACGGCCGGGTCTTATTGGGCAGTGGAGGAGGTTAAAGATATTAGAAGTATATCAAATGCTCTCTCTATAAGAGAATTTAAGGAGAGATATGAGAATAAACTTATCACGATGTTTAGTTGTGGAGATTTTCGACAGCATCTAACTACAGATATGCTAAAAAAGAAACAGGGAAGGCTTGCAATAGAAGACTTTAAGGATATCTTAAGGCATCATCATAATCTACAGAGTAAAAATATCTTATATGGTTCAATGAAGAATATATGTATGCACTCGAAGAGTATCATCTCAAGCGAAACAACAGGAAGTCTTATTGTAGAACTTATAGATAACAGGATAAATATCTTTGCTACTGGAAGTTCTCTCCCCTGCCTTTCTATATATAAACCCTTATGGTTTTTAGAGAATCTAGAACTTTTTTATAATGAAGAGGATATCGAACCTGCAATTGACTATTGGAGAAAACAGAGAAAGGTTATAGAGGAGGTCGAAACTGGTAGAAGAGATAGGGTTACCTATCTAGAAGATAGAGATCGGCTTGAAAAAGGGTTCTTGGAGCTTGCAAGGTCTGCCAGAGATGATACCGAAAGAGAAGATATTATAAAAAAAGCTTGGAAAGGTGTTTAGATCACTCTTTAATCTGGTCTAGTCATATGAAAAGCTTAACACTAAGAGGTTGACATAGCTTCACTGGATATGATATATTGTTATTGGTTGTATATACAATATACATTTTAGAGAGGATATGTTAAAGATATTAGGTGATTGGGATTTATTACCTATATATGCAAAGATAGCCGAGACCCTGAAGGAAGAGATAAAGAACGGTGATCTTAAACCTGGAGACCAGCTTCCCACAGAGGAAGAGTTGTGTAGTTTCTATGACGTGAGTCGTGGCACTATAAGAAAGGCTCTCAGTCTATTAGAGTCTGAGGGTATTATTTCAAGAAGACAAGGGGTTGGAAGTTTTGTGAGTAGTGTACCTGAGAAGATATCATCAAAGAGTATAGGATTGATAATTCCATATATGAAATATATGGGTTCAGACCTTTTACTTGGCATAGAAAGAGCTATTAGGTCTAGAGGATATCATCTGTTTTTCTTCTGTTCTGATGGCAATGTTGATTTAGAGATAGAAAAGATAAATCAGCTTATTAATTCTGATATAAAAGGGATCATTCTTTATACGCTTCAAGGAGAGTATAAAGATATAGGGGTGAGGAATTTAATAGATTCTAGAAAACCATTTGTTCTTATAGACAGATATCTTCCTCACATTAAGACGTCCTGGGTTGTTTCAGATAACTATAATGGCGGCTATGAGATGACAGAATATCTTATTAAAAGAGGACACTCTAGGATATGTTTTGCCATCTATTCTGAGGAATATTATGAGGTTACCTCAGTTAGGGATAGAAGGCTAGGTTATTTAAAGGCAATGGAGGAGTATGAACTCTCCCCAATTGTTATTCAGTCCTATCCTCCTATGCCACCTCGAGACGAGAAAGAGTTAAAGGAAGGATTTAGTGCATTTATAGAAGAGATAATAAGGTCTATTAGAGAGAAAGAGACCACTGCTATCTTTGGAATAAATGATATGACTGCAGTAAGAGTTATGAGGGCTCTTTTAGATATGGGATATAGGATACCGCAAGATATATCTATAGTAGGTTTTGATTGTATGAAGATACTTAAAGATGTTGGTATAAGACTTACATCTGTATACCAGGACTTCTTTCAGATGGGTTTTGAGGCGGGTAGACTTATCCTGGAGAAGATAAATAATCCTAACCTAGAAGACAAGCGAATCTCTATACCTATAGAGATAAGAAGAGGGGATACAGTGAAGGCTTTTATAGGGGAGGAGGTGATAGAAGTATAAGATAAATCTAGTTGTAAAGTGCTTTCTAGCTTTAAGGGGGAAATAAGAGGTATAATTGGAGAGATTTTTAAAATTAACTAAAGGAGGCGTGTAAATGTTTGGTAAGAAGTTATTAATAGGGTTTATTTCAGCGTTACTTGTTTTGAGTAGTTTGACCTTTGCATTCGGTAAAACTACTGTAACTTTTTGGAGTAGCCATTCTGGAGAGCCTGACAGGACATCGATACAGCATATTGTAGATGAGTTTAATAAGCAGAATCCTGATATCGAAGTAAAGGTAACTATTGTACCAGGTTCAGAAACAGATGTCTCTAAACTTTTGACCTCCATAGCTGGGGGCGTAGCTCCAGATATATATCTGGTAGACCGTTTCACTGCTGCCCAGAGAGCTGTGGCAGGAGTTCTAGAACCATTGAATAATCTGACCACCGCTGATGAGATAGCTAAACTTAAGAAGGCTTATCTCCCATTTGCTTGGGATGAAGCTAGCTGGGATAATAAAGTATGGGTCCTTCCATTTGATACAGATACAAGAGCTCTATACTATAGAAAAGACCAACTTAAAGAGGCTGGATTCAATACTCCACCCAAGACTATAGCAGAACTGGATACGTATGCAGAGAAGCTTACTAAGAAGGATGCAAGTGGAAGATTCTTAAGAATAGGGTTTGTCCCATGGCTTAACCAGGGATGGCACTATACCTGGGGATGGGCATTCGGTGGAGAATTCTACAATCCAAAGACCAAGAAACTCACCATTACTGACCCTAATATTGTAAAATCCTTCGAATGGCAGAAGAGCTATGCTGATAAATATGGAATGGCAGCCATCCAGTCATTCTCTTCTGCATTTGGTTCTGAGGCTCAGGACCCATTCATTATGGGTATGATATCTATGAAGGTTGATGGTGACTGGGTACTATCAGGATTAGACAGGTTTGCCCCTAAGATGAAATGGGGAGTTGATTATGGAGCAACCTATATCCCAAGGCCAGAGGAATTAGCCAAGAAGCCAATCACCTGGGCTGGTGGATGGAGCCTTGGTATCCCCAAGGGAGCAAAGCATGCTAAGGAAGCACTTGAATTCATAAAATTTGCCTGTGGACCAGTTGGACAAAAGATTTATACAGTAGAGACATTGCATCTACCAACTATCGCTGAACTCCTAAAGGATAAAGATGTTAGAGGAGAAAGGAGACATGCTTTCTTTGTAGACCTATTAAGGTATGCAAAGAACCGTCCTCCTCTACCAGTAGGTGCTCTACTTTGGGATGAGTTAACAGCAGCAAGAGATGCAGTAATCAACGGACAGAAGACACCTTTAAAGGCTTGCCAGGATGTTGAGGCAAGAGTACAGCCAGAATTAGATAAAATTCTAGCAGGTAAGTAAGGAGTATAGGGCAGTGAAGGCAAGTACATCAAGAAGAAATACCCTGTATGGAATACTATTTGCATTACCTTGGATTATTGGATTCTTAGCCTTCACTGCCTATCCTATTCTAGCCTCTCTATACTATAGTTTTACTGAGTATGTAGGTATAGGGACCCCTAAATGGATAGGTAGTGGAAATTATAATGCCCTTTTTCATGATGAGCTTTTCTGGACCTCTCTATACAATACCCTTTATTATGTAGGGCTAGCTGTTCCAATAGGTTTTGTCGTGGGGTTAGGTCTGGCATTATTACTTAATATAGATTTAAAAGAAATTGGTATTTATAGGACCCTTGTATATCTTCCATATGTATTGCCTGCTGTAGCAGTAAGTTTTATATGGCTTTGGATGTTAAATCCTTATTATGGATTGTTGAATCTATTCTTAGGTACAGTTTTCCATATCCAGGGGCCAGGTTGGTTTTCTGACCCTAAGTGGGCTAAACCTGCTTTTGTAATGCTGGCACAATGGGGAGCTGGTGGGTCAGCTGTTATATTTCTCTCATCCATTAAAGATGTTCCTAGAGAGCTTTTAGAGTCGGCAGAGATAGATGGGGCAGGTTGGTGGACAAAGTTCAGTAAGATTATTATCCCTATGATAAGCCCTGTTATTCTATACCATATAATTACTGCCCTTTTTGGTGGCTTTCAGATATTTACTACCGCTTATATAGCTACCAATGGTGGTCCTGCTAATTCTACACTCTTCTATGTACTGTATCTTTATAGAAATGCGTTTCAGTATAGTAAGATGGGATACGCATCAGCAATGGCTTGGATCCTGTTTGTTCTAGTCCTCATAATCACCCTGATAATCTTTAGAACCTCAGCAAGATGGGTATTCTACAGGGGAGGAGGAGAATAAATCTATGAATGTAAGATGGTTTATGTCAAGAATAGTAAGTAGGATAGTACTACTTTTGATAGGTATTATATTCTTAGTTCCAATCTTTTGGATGTTTACCACATCTATAAAAGATATGTCTCAGATAATGAGTTATCCTCCTGTTTGGTGGCCTAATCCACCTAAATGGCATAACTATATAGAGGCTGTCCACTACATACCGTTCGGGCAGTATACCCTAAATACTGTTATAATATGTGCTGGAAATATAATAGGAGTCCTTATCTCTTGTCCTCTTGTAGCTTACAGTATTTCGAAGATAAAATGGAGAGGGAGAGATTTCTTATTTATGCTTATACTCAGCACCATACTTATCCCATTTCCAGTAATAATGATTCCAGTATTTATTGTATTTTCTAAATTGGGGTGGATAAATACCTTTAGACCTCTTATAATACCAGCCTTCTTTGGAGGAGGGGCATTCAATATATTCTTGTTGAGGCAGTTCTTCTTGACTATCCCGGAAGAACTCTCTGATGCAGCAAGAATAGATGGTGCAAGTGAGTTTGGAATCTACTCAAGGATAATGCTTCCTCTTGTAAAGCCTATACTTATAGTTATATCCCTGTTTACATTTTTAGGAGCATGGAATGACTTTATGGGTCCACTTATCTATCTTCAGAATGAGGCAAAATATACCCTTGCCCTTGGATTACAGATGTATAGGTCTACAAACTATGTAGAATGGCCTCTACTTATGGCAGCAGCTACAATAGTAGTTGTTCCAACTATTGTTGCATTCTATTTTACCCAGAATACTATAGTAGAGAGTGTAACCCTTACAGGACTCAAGGGATAAAAGGTTATAAGGCTTCTCTAGATGGTGATGGAAGGCTTGAGGTTCTTTTGGCCAGGAATAATTTAAACAAACTGTCTATGTTTCTCTGCTATCTGGTCTGCAAGTCTATCAATAACCTTTAAGTCTTCCACTCTAGGAAGCCCCTTAACCATAACAGGCTCTAATATTTCTACCTTTAAATTGGTGAGCATATTCTTTATATAATCTACTGTCTTCCCTCCCCAACCATAAGAACCTATAATGGAAGCATATCTTAGCTTTGGCCTTAGTGCATTGCAGAGGTATGCAGCGTATATTACATTAGGGTGAGGTCCGGTTAAAACAGTAGGGGTTCCTATTATTATGGTTGCTGCATCTACCAGGCTCATTGCTAGTTTCCCCAGGTCTACTGAGGATAGATCAAATCTTTCTACATATACATCCCTTTTTGTGAGAGAATCTACAAGATAATCTACCATCTGTCTCGTGCTGTTGTGCATAGATATATACGGAACTACAGCTACATTCTTGGGATTATCTGATATCCAATCCTTATAGGCATTAATTATAAAAGACGGTTCATTGTAGATTGGGCCATGACTAGGTGCAATTATTGATATTTCGTAATCCTTCAGTTTTTCTAGATTATTTTTAATAATGGTTCTAAACGGCATCATAATCTCTGCGTAATATCTCTTAGCCGACTCATAAACCCTATTTTTGTCGGTAGCGTATAAACTATTTGTAGCCAGATGAGAACCAAAAAAGTCACAGGTAAACAATATTTTATCTTCAACTAAGTATGTACTCATCGTCTCTGGCCAATGAACCCAGGGAGTATATATAAATTTCAACGTCTTATCACCAAGAGATATAATCTCTCCATCATTTACAGTAATAATCCTTTCTTCTGGTATATGAAGATGGTCTATCAGCATATCTTTTCCTCTAGATGAGATTATTACCTTAGCATCATTGTATTTTTTAAGGACAGATGGGAGAGAACCTGAATGGTCCTGTTCTATATGATGAATTACTATATAGTCAATCTTGGGAGTATCTTCCAGCTGTTCCATAAGATAATGCGTCATAGTAGGATCTACTGTATCTAGTAATACTGTCTTTTCGCTTCCTTTTATAAGATATGCATTATAGCTTGTTCCATCTGGAAGAGGTATAAGAGAATCAAAAAGCCTTCTATCCCAATCAATAGCAGGCAATTCATATACATCTTCCTTTATCTCTCTTTTTATCATAAAACCCTCCTATATAACTTTTATTATTTATTACTAATTATATAGGAATTCTTATAATAACACAAGCTTATCACCGACTCTTCGACTTTTTGGATCTGTAGAGATTAATAAATTCTCTTACCAGAGCTTGATTTGGCTCCACGCCACCATATCGTACCCCTATATAGATATTTCTCATCTCTTTTATGATATCTCTGTTAAAAAATCCTTCTGACTTTTTATATATATCTAATGTAGTATCACTATTCCTGAGTTCTATGCCATTCTCCTTACAGGCTTTTAGATATCTTTTGTAATAGAGCCTTATCTTTTCTAGACTACTTTTAGGCTTTACTAGAGAAAGGAACCTCTGCAAAAGATTTGTTCCCTCTGTTTCTCTGGATATGAACTCTTTTACCTCAATATAATCTTCCTTTTTTTCCTTCCTACTATAACTGTACTTCTGGAACAGCCTTACTACTATATAGATAATTATGAGGAGAATAATTATACCGGCTATAACTAAGATTATCCTCTCTACAGGTATAGAATGTCCACTCCCTTTCTCTAACTGTTTGGGCACACCAGTCCTGTTACCTATATTTAGATTCCCTGGGAGAAACTCTTTCTTTTCAAGTCCAGACATCTTTGGCTTAAATACGTTCGTTCTTCCTATAATGCCGAATAAAAAATCAAAGATATATCCAAATACCCATAAGATACCGGTAAATATGATGGAAACGAGTTCTACTGAGATACGAAAGATATATGATATACCTTTAAATAAAAGTCCTCTTACACCTTCCAGACTCAGGATAAAACTAGCAGATATAATTGCAATTGAATATCTAAGGTTTATCCTGTTCATCTCCCTACTTGACGGATTATATTCTAGATATCTAAGCGTTCTCAATAGAATCACAGAGGTTACAAGATAAGCCATAAAGTAAGGGAACACCAGTCTATTGAAGATTACTAATCTAGAAGGAGAGATGATAGAAAGGACTACAGATATCAAAACAACTAGGATCATAATACGTACTGCATTTTTAAATTCATCTATACTTCCCCCATAAGTTATCCTGGTGAGTCCTTTTAGATTTAGATATATGGTATATAGATAGGCAGCAATAATAAGAATCCTGTCTGTCAGACTATTAAAAAAGATGATAGGGATAATCATAGCGACAAAGATTAGATTACGAAACATCTTTCTATCGATGCTTTGAACGAAAAAAGAAAGCAACACTAACTCGGCGAATATTACTTCTCCTGCAGTAATTTTTCCTATAAAGCTTAATAGAAAATTCAGGATACCAATGAAGATAGATATATTCCCTATCAGTTTAAGATAACGTATATTCATTGCTTCTGTCACCTGTATATTTGATTATATTATCTGAAAGGTATTCCAGGTTATCTCTACTTAGAGAAACAAGGATTATCCTTGTCATCTCTGAAGCCATAGAGTTTATAAGTTCAACATATGGATCGAGAACCCTGGGGGTTATGATAATATGGGTAGAACAACGTATATCTCTTTTCCATAGTGTTAAGACCAGGTCCTCAAAGCTTACACTTATATTATAAGACATCCTCCCAAGGTATTCTAAAAGATTACTTAATTGGGTCTGGCCAGAAGAAGGATACACTATATTCTTTTCTGCTGGAAGTCCACTCATAATTGCATTTGTGATAAAGCCATAGGGAATCTTTTTCTCTTCAAGGGCCTCTATTATCCCCCTGGTAATAGAGATACATCTTTCTATACTATCTATACTTTTCTTGTCTATGCCAGACCAGAACGGTTTTACACACTCTATATTTAAGAGGACCATAGCAGTATTCTCTAAGGTAAAGTCAAACTTTTTTACCATAAGTCTATTAGACTTTGCCGAAGAGGGCCAGTGTATAGTCTTTGCTGGTTCCAAACCAGTGTACTCTCTTACACCTATTATCATAGTAGGGTCATCTATTATCCATCTCTCAATAGACAACTCCCCGTTGTAATCTCCATAAGGTATTATCTCTTCTCTTAAGTCTGCAGGTCTTGGCAATGCTATAATCTCTTGCCAATAGTCTAAACTTCTAGTAAATGTATTTAAGCCAAGAAGGTCTCCTGCTATTAATGATACGTCTGAAAAGATGTATCTTCCCCTCTTATCACAGTATGCTATATATGTTCTTTTAATCCTCTGATATGGCAGGAGAAACATAGTAATTGTATGATATAAGAATTCTGTCGTCTTAAACCTGTCTGTCCTGAATCTATACTGAATTGTTGCTGGAAATCTCTCAATAATCTGAAAGAATGTCACAGGTAATGCCTTTCTATTTTCTATTACGGTAACTATCTCAAAATCTTCATCTATTTCTACAATCTTTTTGGATATCTCCCTTGAATACCTGATACCCTTCAAAGCATACTTCTTGGAAAGAGAATTCAAGATTATTCCCAAGAGTATTAAAAATACTAGGACATATACCATAAGATTAAATCACATCTCCTCTACTGGCACCTTTACAGTATCTACTAAAGATTTGATGAATGAATATATATTTCTATCTTTACTGATACCTTTAAGGATTACTCTATGATTCAGTACATATGGAGCCATCTCCTTTATATCCTCTGGGATGATATAATCTCTTCCATTTATACTAGCATAGACTTGGCTTGCTTTAAAGAGGGCTATAGTGCCTCTTGGGCTCACTCCAAGCTGACTTATATCTATTGTTCGAGTCTTTTCAACTATGTCTAGAAGATAATCCATCACCTCTTCTGAGATCTTTACCTCACTGTAATTATTTCTAACATAGTCCACCTCTTCCTGTGTTATTACCTTCTCAAGGTTATCAAGCATATTAGGATTCTTATTTCTATTTACAATCTCCACTTCTTCATCTCTGGTAGGATACCCGATCTTTATCCTCATAAAGAATCTATCTAACTGAGCTTCAGGAAGAGGAAATGTCCCGTAGGATTCTATGGGATTTTGAGTTGCCAATACCATAAAAGGTTCTGGAAGCTTTCTGGTTATGCCATCTACCGTAATCTGCTTCTCTTCCATAGCCTCCAATAAACTAGATTGAGTCCTTGGGGTTGCTCTGTTAATCTCATCTGCTAGTATTATATTTGCAAAGAGTGGTCCTGGCTTAAATTGAAAGTCTCCAATCTTTTGGTTATAGAAATTTATTCCAGTGAGGTCTGACGGGAGAAGGTCAGGGGTGAATTGAATCCTTTTAAAATCATAGCCTACGCTCTTGGCAAAGGCCTTAACAAGCATCGTTTTACCTAATCCTGGGACATCCTCTAATAATATATGCCCTCCACATATGAAGGAGACAATCACAAGGTCTATCACATCACCCTTACCTACTATTACCCTCGAGATATTATCTTTAATCTTATTCCTGAAATTCAAAAATACATCTAAATCCATTCTTACCTCCTATAAACTAAGATAGCTCCTACTAGAACCAATCTAGTAGGAGCTATCAGCCATAATGGGCTTTATAGTTTTCATTAAGACGAGCTCCATCGTCCATAAAGAAATAATATCACTCTTCATAGAGGATTGTCAATAAAAAATCAAACACCTAAAAAGTGTGATAAAATTATTAGTAGGAGTAAGAGAATGAGATATCTAATAAGACTTGTAAGATTGGCAAGACCATACTGGAAGTATTTAATAATCGCTGGGATCAGTACTTTGGCAATCACTGGAATAAACCTTTTGGGTCCTTGGCTTGTAAGACAACTCATTGATATCATCACGAACCTAAATAAATATCCAGACCCCAAAAGATATATAATAAGACTCTCTCTTTTACTTACCCTTTCATACGTAGCAAGGATACTATTCCAGTTCCTGGGTAATTACCTGGCTCACTTTGCTGCCTGGCATCTGGTTGCTTATATGCGAGGTTTGGTATATGACAAACTTCAGCAACTCTCTTTTAGATACTTTCAGGAGAGACAGACGGGGCAGATTATGTCTAGGGTAATAAACGATACAGCTAACTTTGAGTCATTGATAGCTCATGCTGTGCCAGACCTTTTCACAAATATCCTTATAATACTGGGGGTAGCGATTATACTGTTTATAGTAAACCCAACCTTGGCACTTTTATCCCTTATACCCATTCCATTTTTAGTATATGGGGGAACGACCTTTGCAAAACGTATACTTCCAAACTTTAGAGAGGCACAGAGGGCACTTGCAGATTTAAATGCTGAGTTACAGGATAATATCTCTGGAATTCGTGAGATTCAGTTATTTAATCAGCAGAAAAGAGAGCTAGAAAAAATTAAGGATAGAGTTTATAAACATATATCTGCCCTTCTGAATGCTCTAAAAGTAAGTGCTATATTCCATCCTACTGTAGGTTTTTTAAGTTCAATTGGAACCGTGGTCGTTGTTTCTGTGGGAGGATTTATGGCTCTAAATGGGAAGATTTCAGTGGGGGATATAGTAGGCTTTATCCTTTACCTTGGTATGTTTTATCAGCCAGTTACAGCACTTAGTCAGGTAATTGAGAATGTACAACAGGCTTTGGCTGGTGCTGAGAGGGTCTTTGAGATCTTAGAAACGGAATCTGAGATTAAAGAAAGACCGAATCCTATTGAGCTTAGAGACGTAAAAGGGAAGGTGACGTTTGAAGATGTAAGCTTCTCATACAATGAAGGTGCGCCAGTTTTAAAGAATATTTCATTTAATATAGAACCCGGACAGATGGTTGCCTTTGTTGGACCCACTGGTGTAGGAAAGACAACGATAATGCATCTCCTGGTTCGTTTCTTTGATCCAGATTCGGGGAGTATAAAGATAGACGATATTGATATAAAGGATGTATCCTTAAGGTCACTTCATAATACTATAAGTATGGTAATGCAGGATGTTTTTTTATTTGATGGAACTATAGCAGAGAATATTGCGTATGGAAGAGAGGATGCTACTATAGAGGAAATAGTAAACGCTGCAAAGATTGCCTGCGCCCATGATTTTATTGTAGAACTTCCAAATGGTTATAATACATATATTGGTGAAAGAGGGGTCAAGCTCTCAGGCGGACAGAAACAGAGATTAGCAATTGCAAGGGCTATCTTAAAAGATGCTCCTATACTGGTTCTTGATGAAGCTACCTCATCTGTTGATACCGATACAGAGAGTAAGATCCAGGAAGCGATAAATAATTTGGCAGGAACGAGGACAATCCTTATAATAGCCCATAGGTTATCTACAGTAAAACGAGCAGATAAGATTATTGTATTAAATGAAGGCGAGATTGTAGAAGAAGGAACACACGAAGAACTTATAGCTAAGAGAGGACTATACTATCATCTGAGTTCTGTCCAATTTGCTGAACAGAACAGTGTATTCAATACTAAAACAGTTGAAGCCTTAGGAGAATGAATGGAGTAGAGTAATTGGCTACACTCTTTTGAGGTTAATTTTAAAGCCTCTCCGAATTTCTTAAGATTATGTATGAATACATCACTTTGCAAGCCGTCCGTCTTGACGGAGAGAAAAAAGAATAGTATAATCTTTCTGGACGATGGAGCTCGTCCAAAGGTAGTTGCCTTAAGCAGGGCTGATAGCTCCTACTAGGTTATTTCTAGTAGGAGCTTTTTGATTTTAACGGAGGGTAATAAATGAAGGAGAAGGATGTATTATATTCAAAGTTATGTGATGCCCTAGAAGGAGAGGGTTGTCCTATATGTACCCTTACAAAAGAGGTTGTGCATAGTTATGTAAAGTCTCTTCTCTATGAATATGTGAATGATTCTCATACGGCAGAAAGAATCATAAAAAGTGGAGGTTTTTGTAATTTGCACTCATGGCTTTTATATTCTTATCAGGAAATTTTGGGGACAGCCATCATATATAAACGCTTGGTAGATCATTATATTAAATATATAGATAATTCTTTAGATCCTGAAACTTCTTGTCCAGTGTGTAGTGTAGAAGCTGATGCTAGTAAAAGATATGTAGAGGCTTTCTTAAAATACCTGCAAGAGGATGCATTTTATCAAAAGTATATAGCCTCCGATGGTTTATGCTACCCTCATCTAAAGATGTGTATTAATCTTGCCAATAATGAAGAGACTAAAAAATTTCTAATAGAATTAGAAAAACAAAGGCTAGAAGAGTTATCGTTTGATCTTTCAGAGATTATTCGTAAGAGTGATTATAGATTCCAAAATGAGCCAAGGGGAAAAGAATATAGAGCTCGATACAAGGCAATAGAGAAATTAGTAGGTAAGAAGAAGGTGTAAAATTTATTATGAGTGAATTACACTACTTCTGTCCAAATTGCTGGGAAGAGATTCCCAAGGATACAAAGATATGTCCCTTCTGTGGGGCTAATTTAGAAGATTTAGAAGAAAAGAATACATACTTAGAAAAACTTATCCTTGCCTTAAGGTCGAAAGATGGCTTTACTGCTAGAAGAGCAGCATATATCCTTGGAGAAATAGGCAACTCTCAGGCAATAGATGCCTTAGCTACCACTATAGAAGAACAAGACCCCTATGTAGCAGCTGAAGCGGTAATGGCACTAGCAAAAATTGGTGGTATAAGAGCTCTAGACATAGTAGAAAGAGCTAAATCTCATCCATATATAACAGTAAGAAAGGCTGCTTTTGAGGCAGAAAAAATTTTGAAAAGATAGTATAATAATCTATATCTCAATTAACGAGGAGGAAGAGATGTTTAATGTTATAATTCTAGGTATTGTAAGCTTTCTTACTGATATAAGTACCGAGATGGTCTATCCTCTTATTCCTCTGTATCTTGTATCAAAACTTGGAGCTACTCCAGCTATAGTTGGGATAATAGAAGGGGTAGCTGAGAGTACTGCCAGCCTGTTGAGGGTCTTTTCTGGATATATATCTGACCTGGTAGGAAGAAGAAAACCTGTAGCAATACTGGGTTACAGTTCTTCAACTATAGGAAAGATATTCCTCTATCTATCAAACTCATGGGGGATGGTATTTGCTGGACGTTGGATAGATAGATTTGGTAAAGGGATAAGAACTGCCCCTAGAGATGCATTGATAGCAGACTCAACTGAATCGACAAAGAGGGGAAGGGCTTTTGGTTTACATAGAGCTATGGATACACTTGGGGCAGCCATCGGTGTAATTTTAGCCTACTACTTCTTTACAAGATTTTCGGGGGATTACTCTAGAGTATTTTTATACTCTCTTATCCCTGCATTTCTTGGAGTTGGAGTACTTTTCTTTGCAAAAGAGAGTAAGAGGGCTAAAACTTCAGGCGGTTCAAAGCCCGTATTAAAATGGTCTACCCTTGATAGGAGACTTAAAGGTTTTCTTATAGTTACTCTTATATTTACATTGGGTAACTCTTCGAACCAGTTCTTACTCCTCAGGGCAAAGAATTTAGGCTTCAATGATGCAACAGTCCTTCTATTGTATCTTGCCTATAATCTTGTATATATGGTATTTGCATATCCTGCAGGAAGACTTTCGGATAGAATTGGCAGAAAGAGACTAATTGTTATAGGATACGTATTCTATGGACTCGTCTATCTTGGATTTGCAATTGTGAGCAGATCTTCCTATCTTTGGCTTCTCTTTGGTCTTTATGGGATCTATATAGGGCTAACGGAAGGGGTACAAAAGGCATTAATATCGGATATAGCCCCGGTAGAAACAAGAGCCACTCTGATTGGGCTTCATGCCACTCTAGAAGGTATAGGGCTATTACCAGCATCTTCTATTGCAGGATTACTCTGGAATATCCTAGGAGCCAGCGCTCCATTCTACTTTGGTGGATTGATGGGGATTATAGCTGCTTTAGGTATGATGATAGTACTATAAAAAACAACAGAAAAAGGGTGACGAGCAATTCTGAAAACGAATGCCCATCACCCTTTTTACATTATCCTTTTATTCTTATTGTCTTTATCTCGTATGGCTTTAGACTTAATGCTATAGTGTTATCTTTACACTGAACCTCATTTCCTACTGGTTGCTCCAGGAGGTCTGTTTCTACATAAGATCTGAGAGGTAAACCAAGAGTCACCTTTACATCTCTTTCATATCCATCTACCTCATATATTCTTAGTATCATATCATCATTATCTTCTGCCTTTTTAAGTGTAGAAACTACTACATTTTTGGGTTCGACTTTAATTATCTCCAAAGATTTATCTAGTTTACCTCTGTGTATATCTGTAACATATGGGATTAAAGGATAATTCACTTCATTTCCAAACATTGTAAGGCTTGAGGGTTTAATTTCACCGATATGTGGCATTAGAGAAAATGTAAACTCATATCTGCCTCTCTCTGGCACCGGGTCAGGTTCATAAGAACTCCTTAGGAGAGTCATCCTGATAGTATTATCTTTTACATCATACCCATACTTGGTTGTACTTGAAAGAGTTATTCCTAGCTCTTTTCCCCCGTTATCTATTCCTGTTAAGTCTACCCACTTTTGGCTAGGGACCTCTTCTCCATTGATCGGTCTTTCTATACTACCGAATGGTATATCAAATCTAGCTCTCCCTCTAGTTATATCCACAGGAAAGGCGATCTTTAACATAGGTACTCCTAAATCTTTATTTCCAGTTTCAAGCCATAATAGTTCAAGCCTAAAGTCTATCCTGGGAACACTGTTATTTAATATGGTATCAAGGATAAACTCAGAATTTCTATACCTTCTTTTACTCCTTACTATAGCTCTAGCAGGACCTTTTTCTACTATTTCTAGAGTAGCTCCAGTATCTAGAGCTATAGTCTCTACTATCTGCCCAATCTCCCAGGCACTCATTGGGTGAGGGGCTTCATAGAGCATCTGTAGAAGAGCAGATTTTGTCCCTTTAGGTACGAACTCCTTACCTGTAGACTTATCTATAATGCTTATGATAGCTCCTGATCCAGCCTCAAGAGTCACCTTGAAATATTCGTTCTCGGCTATGTATATATTGCTAGCCCTTACTCCACTCTCGGTGACCTGCCCGGTAAAGGCATCAGTAATCTTTACCTCTGACTCTACTGGCTCCTTTTCTCTATATTTTAGATAATAGGTCTTATACCCATATCCAGGAATGTCTTTAGCGGTAAATGTTACCCTCAAACAGGTCTGGAAGAAGGAGTATTCTTTATACTGAACAGGATAGCTTTCACCTTTCTCATCCACAAGCTCAAGGTTGTCTTTTTCATTAAATACATCATATAAGTCAACTGTCACTGTATCCTCTCTTACCCAACCTGACGGATTAAATACAACTATAGGGACCCCATCAAATGTATTCTTTGTATCTATCTCTTTTACTATTGCTTTCAGGGCGTGTTCCTTTATCATATTCCCAGCCGCCTTTGCGTTTTGGAATAACCCCTGGGCATATCTATATGTCTCAGGTATCCCAGAGCCAGGTAGTATATCGTGGAACTGATTAAATAGGGTATTTATCCAACCTTCTTTTAATAACTCTTCAGAGTACATCTTGCCAGTAAGCTTATTTGCTAATAGTCCTATAACCTCTACGGTCGTTAATAAATTTTCTGCCTTTCTATTTGCCTCTTTTATATTGCTCTGAGACGTATAGCATCCTCTGAAGACAAAGTTCAACTCATCTCTTACTACTGGAAATCTATCTCCATACCTTTCTGCTATAGAGAAGAATTCCTCCGTAGTACTGCACTTAACGTTAGGGAATATAGGCCATGATTTCATCTCCTCTATCAACTGAAGGTCCTTCCTTGTTGGACCACCTCCATGGTCACCTACCCCATAAGAAACCAGGTAATCCTTCATCCCTGTGTTTTTGTAAAGTTCTATTACCTCTACCACATCCTCTGGTTTTACAGGTCCCAGATACCAGAGTTTACTATCGTCCCAAGCAAGTACCTTCGAACCATCTGGAGCTTCCCACCAAAAAATACGAGGGCCCTTCCCCGCCCTACAGAAATAATACCTTGTTATACCTGATTTTTTCAGTATCTGAGGATGCATCCAGTGATGTCCAAATGTATCAGGTTCCCAGTCTATCTTTACCTTATCGTAAGGGAAGCCAAACTTTTCTTTAAAATATCTCTTAGTGTAGAGGATGTGCCTTATCAATGCCTCTCCAGAGGCAAGATTCTTATCCCCCTCTACCCAATGATTTGCAGTTATCTCCCACTGTCCTTTCTTTACCCTCTCCTTAATCATCTCAAATGTCTCCGGGCTATACTTTTCCATAGCAGAATATACAGATGTCTGGCTCTGAGAGAATTTAAAGTCTGGAAACTCATCCATCAATTTATTAACAGTAGTAAACGTCTTATATGCTGTATCTACTGTTTCTGGCCAGTCCCATAGCCAGTTCATATCTATATGAGCATGACCAACATAGTGAATGTTAAATGTCTTAGCCACCTCACCTATAGGGGAAAGAATCTTTTCTGTCTCTTCAATTAGAGTCCTTGTTTCTTTTTTACCAAGATTTTGAACAACTAGTGATACAGCTTCCTCTATAAGTTTCAGCCACTCATCTCTCCTCTCTGGAAATGCCTCTACAAGCTTTAGTGCAAAGTTCACCTCGTATTTGAGTCTCTTTACCTCCCAACTCATCCCTTCAAGGCTTTCATCTAGAGATTTCAACATACTATTCATTTCATTCACTCCCTTCAAGATTAATCATACATACTATTATATAATACCACAATCCCATTGCATTATCTTTTCTTTTACTGTATAATCTTATTAGTTTAATATAGTGGAAATTGAGACCACGAAGGTCAAGGTTCTGGACGAACCAGAAAGACTTTTGTGGTCTTTATTTTTGGAGGTGATATTGTGCATATACCTGATGGGTATTTAGGCCCGCAGACCTATGGAACGATGTTTGGGATAATGGTCCCACTATGGATCAAGGCAAGCAGGGTATTGAATAAGACTTTAAAGATGTCTCAGGTACCTCTAATTGCGCTTGGAGCTGCATTCTCTTTTGTTATTATGATGTTTAATGTCCCTATCCCGGGTGGTACTACAGGACATGCCGTAGGTGGAGTAATCCTCTCAATACTTATAGGACCATGGGCAACACTATTAGTGATTACTATCGTTCTTGTAATCCAGGCGCTCATCTTTGGAGATGGGGGACTCACTGCCCTTGGGGCAAACTGTTTCAATATGGGTTTTGTTCTGCCATTCGTTGGCTACTATACGTATAGATTGATAAGTGGAAATAGTCCTATAAACTCTAAAAGGAGGATAATAGCAGCAGGAATAGGGGGATATGTTGGATTGAATATAGCAGCCCTATTTGCAGGTATAGAACTTGGATTACAACCCATAATAAGCCATACCGATAAAGGAGTTCCTCTATATTCTCCATATCCGCTCTCCATTACAGTTCCAGCTATGCTTGGAGAACATCTTATGTTATTCGGTTGGGTGGAGGCTATAGTAACTATGGCTGCCTTTGCCTATCTATTAAGAACGAATTTTATAAAGGAGTGGGAGTATGCATAGACTTTGGAAGGTTATAATCTTACTGGTTATCCTTTCCCCGCTTGGGATTATTATTCCATACCTAGTAAAGGCTGGTTCAGCTTGGGGTGAATGGGGTCCAGATGAGATAAAGGAACTCGTTGGATATATACCAGCAGGTTTAGAAAGATTATCATCACTAGGAAAGCCCTTACTTCCAGATTATAATCTAAAAGGATGGGAAGAGAAACCTATTACTTATCAGAGTATAGGGTATGTAATCTCAGGGCTAATTGGCGTGGGCTTAGTGGCAGGGATTGCATTTCTCATAGGTAGAATACTATCAAGGAGATAATCTTGAGTAATAATGTATTAGACAAGACATTAAAGGAGATGGCCTCCTTTCTAAAGGAGGCTTTTATAGTAGAACATATGCCGGAATCGTTTATATCAGGGCTAAATGAATCTATAAAGCTTATATCCTTGATTATCTTTCTCATCGGTATAAGCCTTATGACAAATGTTTATTCCCTATTGATACTCTATGGTTTTAGTATACTTTTAGCCTATCTCTCCAGAATAAACCTGCCTCTATTTTTTAAAAAGGTATGGATATTTATTCCTATATTTACATTGGTAATAGCTATTCCATCTGTATTTATAGTACCAGGAAGACTTGAGTTTGGATTTACTATAGAAGGAGTAATCGTTATGTTGCGTTTGGTATTAAGGGTAGCGGCATCCATCTCTTATGTAACTCTTGTAATCCTTACTACAGGATGGACAAGGCTCCTCTCTTCTCTAAAATATATAGGTATCCCAAATATATTTGTAAGTATCATCAGTATGAGTTACAGGTATATCTTTCTCCTTTTAGAGACAGCAGAGAATCTATTTTTAGCCAAAAAGATGAGAACTATAAGGATAAATGCCAAAAGGGAACGACAATGGATAGGCTCAACGGTCGGAATATTAGCCATAAAAACCCATCAACTCAGTAAAGAGGTATATCAAGGGATGGTCTCTAGAGGGGTTAATAAGAATATAACATTTCTAGGTTCAAATAAAGTCTATCTTTCTGACCTGCTAGCTTTAATATTAACAATTATGTTAAATATAATTATTCTATATCTAGATAGGAGATTGGGATGGAATATATAGAGAAGCTTGAAAATCTAAAGGACATAATCTCAAACTATAAGAAACTTGTTGTTGCATTTTCTGGAGGTGTAGATAGTACATTCTTATTAAAGATAGCCAGTATGGTACTGAGGGATAATGTAATAGCTGTTACGGTAATGGGGCAAATTCATCCTAGATGGGAGATAGAAGAGTCAAGAGTCCTGGCAGATGAGATAGGTGTAAAGCAGGAGATAATAGATATCGATGTTCTAAGCGACGAGAAGATAGCCAGTAATCCTCCAGATAGGTGTTATTACTGTAAGATAAGGGTTTTTTCTATTATAAAGGAGGTAGCTAAAAGGTATGATATAGATACTATAGCAGATGGTTCAAACGCTGATGATGTTACTGATTATAGACCGGGGATGAGGGCTCTAGAAGAACTTGGTATAGTAAGTCCATTAAAAGAGGCTGATCTTACAAAACTGGAGATAAGAAGGTTATCAAAAGAACTTGGTCTTCGTACCTGGGATAAGCCTGCCCTAGCTTGTCTAGCAACTAGAGTGCCTTATGGAGAAAGGCTCACTCAGAATATACTATTGCAGATAGATAAAGGAGAGAATACCTTACGAAGATTAGGATTCAGACAGGTACGGCTAAGACACTTTGGGAATCTTGCCAAGATAGAGGTCCTACCTGAAGATATGGAGAGACTACTAAAATCTAGAGAGGATATAGTAAAATATTTAAAAGAGATAGGTTATTCTTATATTACTATGGACCTAGAAGGATATAAAACCGGAAGTATGAATATAGGTATAGAGAAAGGAGTTCTATGAATAGGGATACACTTAAAGAATTGTTGCTAAACCTGAAGAAAGGAAATATAGATATAGAGGAGGCAATAGAAAAACTTACACTTCTTCCCTATGAAGACCTGGGATATGCTCGTCTGGACCATCATAGAGCCTTAAGAAAAGGATTCCCAGAGGTGGTCTTCTGTCAGGGGAAAACAGTAGAACAATCAGTGGAGATAATAAAGAAGCTAGCTTTTAGAAATTCTAATGTCCTAGCTACTAGGGCAGAAGAAGAGATATTCAAGAGGATAGTGGCGGATATCCCTGAGGCTAGATACAATGAATTAGCTAAAACTATTAGTATATCAAGGTCTCAGATAGACCTTATAGGTCATATAACAGTTATAAGTGCAGGTACTGCAGACCTTCCAATAGCGGAGGAAGCAGTAGAAACAGCAGTTATTATGGGGAACTATGTAGAGAGAATCTACGATGTAGGGGTAGCAGGGTTACATAGATTGCTTGATGGCTTAGAGAGGATAAGAAAAGCAAATGTAATAATTGCAGTAGCCGGAATGGAGGGGGCACTTCCTAGTGTGGTAGCCGGACTTGTGAACAAACCTGTCATTGGGGTTCCTACAAGTGTTGGATATGGAGCCAACTTCAGAGGTTTATCTGCACTTCTGACTATGCTGAATAGCTGTGTGCCAGGCTTATCAGTAGTAAATATAGATAATGGATTTGGAGCAGGTTATCTTGCAAGTATGATAAATCATATGAAAGGAGAGTAATATGAAGGCTATATATTTGGATTGTTTCAATGGAATAAGCGGAGATATGCTCCTCGGTGTCCTTTTCGACCTTGGACTTGATAAAGACATCTGGGAGAGGGAGATAGGGAGACTTAATCTCAAGGGCTACAGGATAGAAGTTTCAAGGGTGAAAAAAGGGGCTTTAACTGGAACGAACGTTGATGTAATAGTAGAGGATAATGTTACCCATAGACACGCAAAGGATATATTAGAAATGATAGAAAAAAGTGAGCTTGATGAAGAGACAAAGGAGAAAAGCCTTAATATCCTGTATAAGATTGCATCTGCTGAGGCTAAGATCCATGGTGAAAGTATAGAAGAGGTTCATCTTCATGAACTGGCAGGAATAGATACCATAATAGATGTAGTAGGAAGTGTCTTAGGACTAAAACTCCTTGGAATTGAAATGATATACAGTTCAGCTCTACCTTTAGGAGAAGGTTTCATTGAGACTGCCCACGGGAGGCTTCCTGTCCCTGCTCCTGCCACGATAGAGTTACTAAAGGGTGTTCCAGTATACTCTAACGGTATGAAAGGAGAACTGGTTACACCAACAGGAGCAGGAATCATCTCTACCATTACCTCCAGGTTTGGAGAGATCCCATTTATTACTGTAGAGAGAATAGGGTATGGAGCTGGCAAGAAGGAATTTCCTATACCAAATATGGTAAGAGCTATTATGGGTGAACCCTATTATGAAACACAAAGGGAAACAAATACAATTATAGATGTAAATATAGATGATATGAACCCCCAGGTTTATGGATACATTATGGAGAGACTTTTTAATGCTGGGGCGCTTGATGTCTTCTTTACCCCAATATATATGAAGAAGTCTAGACCTGCAGTGAAACTTACTGTTATCTCTCCAAAGTACGCAATAAGCAGGCTTATAGAGATAATATTTAGTGAGACAACGTCGATTGGAGTCAGGATGTATGAGGTAGAAAAGATTATGTTACCAAGAGAGATGATAGATGTTGACACCCCTTGGGGAAAAGCCAAAGCGAAGATTTCTTACCTGAATGGCAGACCAAAGGTAATGCCAGAATATGATGACTGTAAGATTCTTGCCGAGAGGACAGGATTACCTATACAGGAGATAATGAAGGAGGTAACAAGTCGAGCTATTGAAAGAATTAGACCAGAGACTGATATTTAAACTTGATGATGTAAGTTATTCCTATCTAAATCATAGATTTGCCCTTATGTCTATAAGCCTAGAGATTCAGAAGGGCGAAAGTATCGCTGTAATTGGGGCAAACGGATCGGGGAAAACGACCCTATTAAAGATGTTAGATGGTCTCATCTTTCCATCTAAAGGTTCTATATACGCATTTGGAAGGAAGATAACAGAGAAAAGCTTTGATGACCCCAACTTTAATAGATTTTTTAGAAAGAATGTTGTACTGCTCTTTCAGGATGTGAATGCCCAACTCTTTTCTCCTACTGTTGAGGATGAAATAGCGTTTGGTCTTATTCAGCTTGGAATTGACTCCGATATGATAAAAGAAAAGATACGAGAAACTGCAGAATTTTTTCGTATCTCACACCTGTTAGGTTTATCCCCTTATCAATTGAGTGAGGGAGAAAAGAAGAAGGTAGCTTTAGCAAGTCTGCTAGTCATAGAACCTACTGTTCTTCTATTAGATGAACCAACTAATGGCCTGGACCCAAGAAGTGTTAGGGAGTTATTAGAGTTTATTAAAAGATTTCGTAATGAGAATAAGACGATTATAACTGCTACCCATGACCTAAAGATAATCCCAGACATAGCAGAGAAGATATATGTGCTGGGAGAGAGTAAGGAGATTGTGAAGGTGGGAGACTATGAAAGCATCTTCTCAGATCTAGGATTTCTGATAGAAGCCAATCTGATGTAATCACTTCTTCTACCTTATGAATCAAGGATAAAAAATCTCTTTAAGGACCTCAAGTTTATTATCCTCCAGCTAACATATAAAATAATACCAGTACAGAAGGTAAAAATTATAGGGATTCTTACAAATTCTGCTATGATACCTGACAAACTCATAGAAATAGGCATAAGTCCGCCTGTAAAGAGTCCTAAAATTCCAAAAAATCTTCCTCTTTCCTCGCTTGGAACCATTAGCTGAAGAGTAGTGTTTAAGTATATATTCACAAATATATTTAAAAGTTGAATGATAAAGAACACAAAGATAAGTTGGAGGCTATTTAATGGGAGGGCAAGTAAGCCACAAAAAATCCCTTGTCCCATAAGTGAGAACCTAAAGAGATGATATCTCTTATCCCCTGAAAAAGATATGGAGGATGTAAGAAGAAGACCTACCAAGCTACCTACTCCTCCTGAGCCAAGGACAAATCCATATATAGAGGCATCAAGATGGAGATAATTTTTTATATATATGGGAAGAAGGATAAAATATGGGACATAGAAAAAGTTAAGGACTGCTGCTGTTATACCAAGCATCTTTAGATTCTCATCTTCTTTTACCCTTAATAGAATCTCTTTTATATCTAATGTGACATTTATTTTCCCTTCTTTATATCTCTGAGGAATCTTTATAAAAAGAGTAAAAATGGCGGAGATAAAAAAAGAGATAGCATTAAAGGTAAAAAGCCATCCTGCACTTAGAATTTTATAGATTATTCCACCTATGGATGGACCTATTATATCTGTAATTCTTCCTGCTATTGAAAAGAGAGAATTCGCTTTAGGGAGATTTTCTGTATCTACCATTTCTGGAAGCGATGAAGGGATACAAGGATTGAAAAAAGCTGAAGAAGTTCCAAGAAGAATTGTAAGAACAAATATATCTGAAATAGTTAATCCCCTGGTAAAAAAGAAAAGGGCAAGAAGAGAAACAATAATACCTCTAAGAAGATCAGTAAGAAAAATAATCTTCTTTCTGGAATATCTATCAGCAACTATTCCTGCAAATGGACCTAACACAAGAGAGGGAATATAAGCAAGGGCAGATAGAGTCCCCATAACGGCACTCGATCCTGTTTTTTCAAGGATAAACCACATAAGAGCTATATAATGAGCACTGTCTCCCAGTCTTGATATAGATTGGCCTAAAAGAAGAAATATTAAATCTTTATTCCATATTTTTTTCATTTTTTATCCTCCACTTTTAAATTTTTATATTTTATATTATATTTTTATAAAATCATTTTGTCAATTTTATACAATCTTGTGAGAGGAACTTCTTTATGGAATCCCTAGCCTCCTT
>Ga0078972_1001954_pt1 | contig 71920 bp, 70 predicted proteins | sample YelNatPaOPGAMG01_FD_67568 | JGI IMG/M metagenome (GOLD analysis project Ga0078972, IMG submission 67568) | Hot spring thermophilic microbial communities from Obsidian Pool, Yellowstone National Park, USA - OP-RAMG-01 (SPADES assembly) (version 2) | ecosystem: Environmental > Aquatic > Thermal... | reverse complement strand
AAAGCAGTCCCTGAAGCGTTTGCAGACGGGATAGAGGGTATAGGGTTATATCCACGAAGTTTAAGCATCCCCGAATTCACAGGGTTGATAACTTCCAAAGGCGTCTGTTAACATGGTTAACGGAAATCGTAACCTGAGCGCTCCCTACAGAAAAATATCAATAACCGCCGCTGGATAACCGCAAATGATCAATACAGATGCAGGGACGTGGTCAAGACTGGTGTTCACTACCCCGGAAGTACGAACCGATATGTTACTTTACAGGGACAGATCATACCTTCTGATACCGTCGCGCAATGAAGAGAATGTATTTGTGGCCATTCCGCGGAATGATCGTACAGAGTTCTACGTTTCCAGCTCCTCGCTGCAGGATCATGCGAACATTCGGGAGTTCTTCAGGAAATTATATGCTTGCGAACTCGAGAAGGCGGAACCTCCTGACTTCAGCGGAGAGGTTAGGCTTATCCTGGTGAATTCATTCCTGAACAGGCACGTGAAGGAGTTCCACTTCAGCTCGCTCATCGCCTCGGTCGTGAACTTCATGGGTCCGGTCGATGGAAACGCCCTTCGCTATGTCGTTAAGATACGTAGCTACACGGGGAGGTTCAGCAGGGAGAAGAGGTTCTCTTTCATAGTTTCCATGTCAATCTCAGGTAACAAAAGTGTCTTGTCAGGATTTGAGGACATGGTGCGCAAGAACCTCAACAGGATGAGGCGTGAATCCGGCTGGCGTATGAAGATCAAGCGAGGGAGGACAGTAAAGTTCAGGACAGACATACTTTCAAATCCTTTCTGCCTGAACCCTTTTGTAATAATACCGGAAGATGAGAACTGACAGGTTCCTAATCCTTTTTAATGGGATCATATGGGACTGTGTACCTCCTTCTGGAAGAGAAGGGCTTGAAACTTTTCCCATTTCCTTTGTAAAACTTTGAGAAAAATTCCACAAAAAGCAGCCTTGCTCCCTGAATGCCCGGTTCGAAGACAGCTATTGCCAGGTTGAATATCTGCCCGACAATAAGAACTATAACAGCCACAACCGCAAATACCGGAGACTTGGCCATCCCCTTCTCGAATATCAGGTCAATGACGGATGCAAGGATCACAGAGGCAAGCAATATGCCTATAATCCTCAGGTATGACAGAACGTGGCTGATTATGGACGGTATCTCCATCAATCCCTGGGTCCTTTCGGTCGCAGCGATGAGTACAATGCCGGCGATGAGCAGTACGATGGCGACCGTTGACTCGCTCAGCGGGTTAGAGAAGCTGAGGCTGCGGTATATCATCAGCAGCCCAACCAGCGTGATTCCCCAGGCCAGGAAAAGCCATCCAATCTTTCCGATGGCCCCCTTATTGTGCCCGTGAGCGTGTTCATTTAAAATACCCAGTATCAGCCCGAAGGAGACCATAGCTATGCCTACAAAGCCTGAAAACAGAAGGAGTTTCCCTATATTCGTTATGGGATCGTATAAAGTGAATGGCAGGATATGAAATCCGAAGAATGCATTGAAAACTATCCCGGTAGCTATGGCTACAATGGACCCCGGAATCAAGGCACGGGCCACCACCTTGAGGGACGCAGGCTTCATGATCATCAGGACAAATCCAGAAAGGGCATGTGGTATCCTGCTCCTTGAAACGGGGTGATCCAGGCGGTGAATGATCCAGAGGGACATAAGCAGTATGATTATGCCGTATCCCCAGTCTCCCACCATCAACCCAAAGAAGAAAGGGAATATAATTGCAAATATGACTGTCGGATCATATTCCGTCCCCTGTGGGAGGGAATAAAACTTAATGAAGAACTCAAAGAGTCTTGTATGTTTCGGGTTATTCAGCAGGGTCGGTGGTTCTTCCTTTGTTTCCACGTTTGACAGGATATACTTGCCCTCGGAAACCATATTTACTGTCCTGTCCAGTTCATCCAGTCTTGAGGCCGGAACCCAGCCCTCGATGGCAAACACGTCCCTGTTTTCCAGCAGGTGGTTTGCAAGGTCTGCCTTCCTTGATTCAATTTCAAGCGCTTCCCTAAGCTGCAGTACTGTCTGGTAATATTTTCCAGAAAGTTCCTTCAGTGAATTGTTTATATCTTCCAGGGAGACAAGTTTCTCCTTCATTTTCTCATTTAGTATGCGATAATACTCTGCTGGTTTGCCTGACACCTCAGGAATGTGCGAAAGGTGAATGGAAAGTTCGTTTGCTGCCCTGGCAAGTTCCTGTACGGAACGGGGTGGCACTGAAATAATGCGGTACCCGTCGCTGACAGTTACTATTATGCTTCCCGGGATTTTCCTTGATATGGCTCCTGCCTGTTCATCGCTCATTTCAGACGCCAGGTAGGACTGTATCACTGGATTGTTGAATATGGACATGTCGTAGTCAAGATCCCTGATAACTTCGACGACAGACATACGGTTCTCTATATCCCTGAGGTCGGCCCTGACAGCTTCCTCAGAATTCTTAAGCATCCTGATTTCATCATCGATCCTTATTTCCTTTGCCCGTGTGATCATCTCAGCTGTGGATGAGAAACCTGCTTTTCCTGCAGGTTGGATAAAAGGAAGCGCGGCTTCGAATCCTCTCATTCTCTGGAGCTGGTCGCTTACCTCACTGCCGGCCCCGTCCTGTTGCGATACTGACAGGTATGCCGAAAAATCCTGGCTAACCGGCTCTATCTGCATCGCCTCTGCGTTGTGAAGTGCTGAAATTATCTGCTTTTTCTTGCTGTTAGCAGCTAATATGCGTATTCTAACCATGCGTTCCGGCTTCAGGACCATATCTTTATCCTTCCAGATATTTCATTATCTCTTCGATGAGTATCCTTTTAATTGATTCATTGGTAAGTTCCAGCTTCATTGAATCCGCCTTCTTCCTTGCTTCATCAAGTATATGCTGTGCCTTTTCCCTGGAATCATTTTCCGCATCCTGCATTGCTTCTTTGTACAGTTTCTGGAGTTCCTCCGTTTTGTGCCTGAGCTCGTCTTCCAGTTTTGAGCGCAACTCAGCCAGCTGTCTCTCCTGCTCTGCTGCCAGGTTCCGGATACTGTCTTCCGCGCTGTCTTCCGTCTCTTTTATCTCTTTCAGGTATTCCAGATCATTGTTCAACACCAGTCACCTCCATTAGTTCACCACAAGAAGCCACACTATGGCAACAGAGACAAGACCGCCAGCAAGAGTGATTGCCCTGATCCCAGCCCGGACACGCCTGAATTTTCTCAGGGCATCTCTTGACTTAACCGTTATGGAACCGTAATCAGGTTTCCTGATGAACTTCTCATAGGTCTTCATTGTGTTTCCCTTTCCGAATTCTCCATTTTTTTCTTGATTATCTTCAATGTAGTGAAAGTATCCCTCTCTATCTCACTCAGCCTCATTTTTATGTATTTCGCCGACTCCTTCAGCTCAGGTATCAGGATATTCTCAATGGCATTGGACCTCCTCTTGGTTTTATCTATCTCATACAGCAGTTTCCTCATCGAATTTTCCTTTTCGGCAATTTCTATTATGAGCCTGAATATCTTCTCAAACCTTGTTATGGAATCATTTATTGCTGTAGGTACGGCAACAGCCCTGTATCTGTCCGTAAGGACACTCTTGGAATAATTGATACCAACTTCCGGGACCTTTACCCCCATAACATTCTTTGTCGATATGTTTACAGTTGAATCTGCGGACATATTTGCCACACGTTCAACATTCATTGTGCCGTCGAGTATTTCAGCAATCTTGAACGAATCTATGGCATCCTCAACGTCCTTCCGCAGGTTCTCCCTCATGCCTCTTATCTCGCGCGCAATGGTGAAGAATTCCATGACAAGCGCTGATCTTTTCATCTTCAGGAGTTCTAGCCCTCTGGCTGCCAGCTTGATTCTCCGGTTTGTCTTTATCAGTTCAATCCTTGTCGGCCTTACATCAAGAGACTGCATCTTTCTCCTCTTGCCACTTTCCGTACTTGGTCAGGTATTCCTTCTTCAGCCTTTTCATATCTGAAACAGGAAGCTGCGAGAGTATTTCCCAGCCAAGGTCAAGTGTTCTTTCTATGCTGCGGTCTTCCATTCTTCCCTGGTTTACGAATTTTCTTTCAAATTCGTCCGCGAACTTAAGATATAACTTATCGCTTGTTCCTAGTGCTTCCTCCCCAACTATGGCGCTTAGTGACCTAAGATCCTTTCCGTTGGCATATGCCGAGTAAAGCTGGTCTGCGACACCGCGGTGATCCTCTCTTGTTCTGCCCTTTCCTATTCCCTGGTTCATCAGCCTGGAGAGTGACGGAAGAACGTCTATTGGGGGGTAGACTCCCTTTCTCTGAAGATCTCTTGACAGAACTATCTGCCCCTCTGTAATGTAACCCGTCAGGTCTGGAATAGGGTTGGTTATGTCATCTCCTGGCATTGTCAGGATCGGGATCTGTGTGATCGATCCATTCTTGGACCTTATTTTGCCTGCTCTTTCGTAAATAGTGCTCAAGTCAGTATACATGTATCCGGGGAAACCACGTCTTCCGGGAACTTCCTCCCTTGCAGATGATATCTCTCTGAGTGCTTCGCAGTAGTTGGTCATATCGGACAGTATTACGAGTATGTGCATGCCTCTCTCATAGGCGAGGTATTCGGCAGTAGAAAGCGCCATTCTCGGAAGTATGATCCTCTCCATGGACGGATCGGATGACAGGTTCATGAAAAGGACAGATCTGGAGATTGCTCCAGTGCTCCTGAACTCGTTAACAAAGAAGTTTGCCTCCTCGCTTGTAATTCCCATGGCACCAAATATCACGGCAAAATTCTCGTCCTTTCCGAGAACCTTTGCCTGTCTTGCTATCTGTGCCGCTATTAGGTTGTGCGGCAGCCCTGAACCGGAAAAGATCGGTAGCTTCTGTCCCCTAACCAGCGTGTTCATCCCGTCTATGGTCGAGATTCCCGTTTCGATAAATTCAGAGGGTTCTTCCCTGGAAACCGGATTTATGGCATTTCCCACTATCTCAATTCTATCCTTGCTGAGAATTGGAGGTCCCTGGTCTATTGGCTGAGCCAGTCCGTTGAATATCCTTCCAAGCATGTCGTCAGAAACTGAAACAGTTGCGGTCCTTCCCAGAAATTTCACGCTTGTCCTCTTTACGTCAAGTCCTGCGGTCTGGCCGAATATCTGTACTATCGCAAGCCCGGATCTGGTATCGAGCACCTGGCCAGTTCTGGTTTCGCCGTTTGGCATGGTTATCTCTACCAGTTCATTGTAGGCCGCATTTGGAACCTGTTCAACGAAAAGTAGCGGCCCACTGATCTCAGATATTGATTTATAGTTAAGCTCCGGCATTTCAGCGCCCTCCCTTGAGTCCTGCTATCTGCTGCTCCATCTCTGTCATTAACCCCTCATAGTAATTCTTGAAATCATCTTCCCTGACCTCTTTCATCCTCGATATTTTTTCTCTGGATGCTATGCCCTGAAGCATGGACATTGTTACGCCCCTGTCTAGTGCATCGCTCTGCAGCTTTCCCATTCTTATAATTGAACTGAGCATCATGAACTGCTTGTTGAGTGAGCAGTAGGTGTCGATGTCGTCAAATGCGCTTTGCTGAAGAAAATCCTCTCTTATCATCTTCGCGATGTCGAGGACAGACTTTTCCTTCTCCGGCAGGGCATCATAACCAACCAGCTGAACAACCTCCTGCAACTCTGCCTCTTTCTGCAGTATGCCCATGGTTGAGGAATATATGTTCTCCCATTCCCCTGAAACGTTAGCATTGTACCACTGGGCAAGATCTCTCTGATAGAGTGAATAACTGTTCAGCCAGTTTATGGATGGAAAATGTCTTCTTGATGCAAGTGAAGCATCAAGTGCCCAGAAGACCCTTGTAACCCTCAAGGTGTTCTGCGAAACCGGTTCTGATGTGTCACCGCCGGGGGGTGAAACAGCACCGACTATGGTAATGGATCCACGTCTGGTGGAACTGGATATAACTTCGGCGTTGCCTGATCTTTCATAAAATTCAGAGAGTCGCCTGCCGAGATATGCAGGATAACCCTCTTCCCCGGGCATTTCCTCCAGCCTTCCAGATATCTCTCTCAGGGCTTCTGCCCATCTTGAAGTGCTGTCTGCCATAAGCGCCACGTCGTATCCCATGTCTCTGTAGTATTCTGCTATTGTTATGCCTGTGTATATGCTGGCCTCCCTGGCTGCCACCGGCATATTGGAGGTATTGGCAATGAGTACAGTCCTCTGCATGAGAGGCTTGCCGCTCTTCGGGTCCTGCAGTTCGGGGAAGGTTGTGAGTATCTCTGTCATCTCATTTCCCCTCTCACCGCAGCCTACATAAACAACTATGTCACTGTCAGCCCATTTCGAGAGCTGGTGCTGCACAACCGTCTTTCCCGATCCAAATGGCCCCGGGACGGCTACCGTGCCACCCTTTGCCACCGGAAACAGAGAGTCAATGACTCTCTGACCTGTTATAAGTGGAACGTCCGGAGGCAACTTTCGGCGGACAGATCTCGACACCCTTACCGGCCAGTCCTGGGAAAGGTGAATCTCTGTCTTCCCCCCATCGGACTCGATCATGGCTATGGGTTGGTTGACGTTGAATTTCCCAGATTTTATTCCGGTTAACTTACCGGCCACACCAAATGGAACCATTATGCTATGCCTGATAAGATCTGTCTCCTGTACATATCCGATGAAATCACCCTCGGAAACCATGGAACCGTTCTCTGAAGTTGCAACAAAATCCCACAGTTTTTTCTCATCAATCGCCGGGGCGGTAAGACCTCTCGCTATGAAGTCACCACTTTCCTGTCTCAGCAGGTTCAGGGGCCTCTGTATACCGTCATATATCGACGTGAGAAGGCCAGGACCAAGTCTGACAGACAGCGGCCTCTCTGTGTTTTCGACGGCTTCATCCGGCCTGATTCCGCTTGTGTCCTCATAAACCTGTATTGTAGACCGGTTTCCCCTTATCCGGATGATCTCTCCCACCAGTCCCATTTTTCCGACCCTGACCACATCATACATCTTCGCGTTATTTACATCCTCAGCAATGACAACAGGGCCCGAAACCCTTACGATCCTGCCTGTATTGTTATCCATTTATATCAACTCCTAAAACCCTCTTTGCCAGGGCTTCAACCGATTCCTCCCTCGCCTGTCCCGGTACGGGAATGAAAACCACAAGAGGTCTCGTCGTAGTCTCAATGTAATCGAGGGTCTTCCTGTCCATGTACTGTTTCAACCTCTCAGAAACCATTATCAGCGAATATTTCCCGGATCCAAGAAGTTCAAGGAACTTATTGGCACCCTCCATTCCCTGGCCAATGAATGAATTATCAAGGCCAATGAGCCTGAATCCAAGTGCTACCTCTCTCTCTCCAATGACAGCGATACTCCCCGGCTCTCCTTTAATCGCGTTAATGCTCATCGTGATCATCCCACCGTCATGATTTCCCTTATCCTGTCTGTCTTAAGTGAATATGCCTTGCCCATAACAATAGCCCTGAGGTTCTCCCTCTCCATTTCAGCAGAAAAGATGAACGAGAATATAGATCCCAGTGACATTGCCTGCATCCTCAATACAGGCATGTATTTCCTGTAGTTAACCTTCTTCAGATGTGTGTCGAAGCTGTTCAAAGACTCATTATCCCGGTATGCAGCAAGAGGTTCATCCAGGTCATAGAATGGCTTCATCTTCGCTGCCATCTCATCCACCGAGGCGCTGTCGAAGAATTCACTGAATTTATCGGGCGGTATAAAACCACCATTTATGATGTCAGATTTTACTATGTCAAATTTTATATCAAGCACTCTGGCCTTCAGCGCTAGCATGATGTTCCTTCTATCAATTTCGCCTGAAAAGTACCTGAATAGTGGCCCTTCATCGCCATTGACAAATTTCATCTGTGCAAAGAGCCTGGAGTAGTAGTAGTCATCCAGCGCTGAAAACAGGGGAGAAACCTCTCCACTCCCTTCGCCATCACCTATGAATTGAAGCAGGTAAGTACCGTATCCAAACTTTACCAGATAATTGATTATCTCCCTTACCGTTCCGAGAGACATTATATTTATAAAATCCTCATGTGTAAGGTTTCCGCCGAACAGCCCCAGGGGAATGTCTCTGAAGCTCATGAGGAACGTTTCATTTTCCTTCAGTTTATAATCAAGCATTTTGCTGGAAATGACAGACTTTATATTTTCAATATCCCATTTGGAAAAATAGGCTTTCAGCAGCTCTATTGCCATGGGAGGAGGTGTGGACAGCGCCAGCCTGTTTTTTTTTAGCATATGCCGGTTGATAGCCATTTCAAGGAGCTCAGGGTTTCTGTACGATGATGAGAGGGCATCAATATCCTCCTTATAGCTGGTTGTGGAAAACGCCTGTGTCAGGTCTTCCAGGGTTTCCATCTCAAGCGCTTTAAAATAAAAGTCCTGTGGGAGGAAGTCAACCATGTTGACCTTGACCTTGCCATAACTTCCTGAATATCCAGAATTAATGAAAATCACCTTATCCGGCTATATATTTCCTGCATCAGGTTTTCCCTGATATCTTTGAACAGTGCCGTCATGGTTAAATTCAGTTCTACCTTACCGTCAATGCTTCTGGCTATAATGCCGCCAACTCCGTCCAGTTCGCTTTCCAAAATTTTTATGCTTCCTGCGCCACTTATTCCTGAAGCATCTTCGTGTCTCACAAGAATCGTGCAGTTATCCCCAAACATTCTTCTTGCGGCCTTGACCATCTGATTCAGAATGTCGTGATATTCAGGAGATTTCCTAAGATCCTTCAGCTGTTCTGTCATCGTGGCGAGCCCTCTGTTCAGAAGTTCCCCTATCCTTGAGTTCACGATCTGCCTTGCCTCAAGTGTTGCGCTGTCGACAGTCCTTTTAACTAGCGCCCTGGTATCATCATCGATCTTCTTTTTATATGCCAGATCGAGCTCGGATTTCTGTTTATCCGCCCTTGAATTGAATGCCACCAGTTCTGCCCTGAATTTAGCCTTGAGGCTCTCAATCTCCGAATCCCTGCGTGCGATTATGCTCTCCCTGATCTGATCTATAGGCATATGTATCGTCTAAAGGATGCCCAGAAGCAGTATTATCCCAAAAGCTACCCCTATGATCCACAACGTTTCCGGAATAATAAAGAAGAAAAGCACCTGTCCAAACTTCTCAGGTTTTTCCGCAATAATTCCCATTCCGGCAGCTCCAATTCCCTGCTGAGCCATTCCCGTTCCTATAAGGCCGCCGGCTATGGAGATCGAAGCCGCTATTGCCAGATATGCATCGATTGTCGTTAATACCATGGATATACCGTAGGATCATAGGTGAAGGTTATTTAAAACTGATTGTGGGTGTAATTTCAGAAATACAATATTATCCGATATGCGTGGAGCAGATGGCGATTTTCGTAATCAATCCCGCCTGCTTTGGTCCAATCCCCTGGTCACTGCCCTGTAGCTGACAATCTTGCTTATCCCCTTGGGGTCATCGATGTGTATTGTTATTCTTGGGCCCCTCCCGTCGAGAACAGAGTTGACGGTTTCCATGATCTCACTAAATCTTTCTTCGTCATCTGCACTATCAGATATGAATATCATCTGGTCCCTGATGGCCATCAGCAGACCCTCTACAGTTGTAATATCTCCGTTTGATGCCGATCCGGGCTCTATCTCAACCCCTATTTCCGGTATAGATACCCTTGCTCCAGGCGATCTGTACACCACAACATTCAAGTCGTTTTCGTCCAGTATCTCCAGTGAGGTTTCTATGGGGGCGAGGCCCTCGGTTCTCTGTATGGATGTGTTCTTGTAGAAGCAGTTCTTGCACATCTGGGTCTGTATGAGTATCTCGCCTTCATATGGAATTTCTGTAGCGTAAAATATGAGGAATAGGTGTGCGCCGCATACCGGGCAGGGCATATCAGTCTCTATTTCCGTGGGCGGCTCCTGGTCACTCATATCATTCACCATAGGCAGTAAACCATGACTTCAGCGGATCTGTTACAAAGTATCTGGCCTTCCTGAGCGAATCCACATTTTTGGACGAAGTCAGGAACATCGTCATCTTCATGTCCCTGATTATTTCTTCAACCTGGACCTTAAGTGCATCTAAGGATTTGTCCGCACTGCTCAGGAAATTCCTGGCAAATCCTCCCATGGTCGCACCTATCATTATCGACTTTGCCAGATCCAGGCCGTTTCTCAGGCCTCCGCTGCCAATGACAGGGAGACCGACATCACAGTACTTGATTGATGCAGGTGACGGTATCCCCCAGTTCCAGAATGTCTTGCCTGAATGCATCTTCTCAGAATCGCTTGCCTTCACTGCCCGGTAGTATTCAATCGCAGCGAATGATGTCCCTCCCAACCCGCCTACATCAATTGCGCGGACTCCCGCGTCCTTAAGTTCAAGTGCAGCTTCCCGTGAAAACCCATTACCAGTTTCCTTTGCTATTACGGGGTAGCTCGACGCTATGTCCTTCAGTCTCTTCATAACTCCCCTGGCGTTCCTGTCCCCCTCAGGCTGAACCATCTCCTGTAGAAAATTGAAGTGTATTACGAGGAAATCAGCATTTATCAAGCTGAAGCAATACTCAATGTCGGAGTCAGAGAACGCGGGCTTTTTCTGTCCTATAAGCTGTGGTGCCCCTATATTGGCTATTCTGAACGGGATATTGTATCCGTTTATGACAGAATATGTGTCCGCAAGTTCCTTCTTTTCCACCGCGGCACGCATGCTTCCGACACCCATACCAACACCGAAGTGTTCCGCGGCAGCTGCAAGATTTCCATTTATCCTCTTCGCGAGGTCAGTTCCACCTGTCATGGACGAAATCAGGAAAGGGTACCTCGATGATCTTCCAAGAAAGTTTACGCTTGTGTCTATATGATCAAAATCAACTTCCGGGATAGCCTGGTGAATTATCTTTACGTCATCCCAGTAATTGTATTCTGAAGAAACTGCTTCTTTCTCTGCAATCCTTATATGTTCTTCTTTGCGGTTTTCTATCATTTGATCACGGTCCCTATCAGGTCGGGAGAATCAATCATTCGCAACCTTTCCGGCTTTAATCCGTTTATAAGATAAACAGATTTTGCATATTTCCTGACTTTTTTCATGATTTCCAGTTTTCTTGCTATCCCGCCGGTTACGTCTATGGTAGAGAGCTGGAAGGTGGCATCCTCGTCCAGTCTGGAGAGAAGCCTTGCATCGCTGTATAATTTTGGGTTCCTGTTGAATATACCGTCAACGTCGCTCAGGAAAATCACCCTATCAGGCCTGAATATTCTTGCCAAGTCGTACACCAGGGTATCTCCGGAGTATATACCATATTCCGTATCACTTTTCACGTAAACATCCCCGAAGGTAACAGGCATGAGGCCACTCTCAAAGTATTTCCTGAATGCGGAATACGATCTGGTTCTACCGAAAATGAAGCCAGAGGGAGCAAGGGAGATAAATCTATAGTCATTGGAGATCAGTATTTCGGACACTTCCCCATTAAGCCTGAGCATATCACAGTGTATGAGGGAAAAACCTTTGCGGCTTCTTTCATTGATAGGTCCCGGGATACCATACTCCATTGCCTTTATGTGCCCGTAGGACCCTCCGCCATGGACAAGCACCAGATCGTCTTCCAGAGAAGAGAGCATGGAGACAACTTTCTCTGTATCATGTTTCATGAACCGGCGGTATTCAGTTTTGTCGGTTATGATCGATCCTCCAAGCTTCACTATGGTAGTCATGCAGATGTTACTGTCAGAAGTGATATCAATTACTTAAATACAGAGTTTAGTTTCCGGACTTTCCCCTGTTTTGCCTGATCACATTGAGGGCATTTATCGCCTCGACGGCATGGTTCTTGGCATTCAACTGGGAGTTGTAGACGTGCCGGATAATCCCTTCTTCATCTATGACAAAGGTTATTCTTGGAGGCAGTATTGCCCCGGTTGCTCCATACAGTTTCCTGACAGTTTTGTCGGGATCGGACAAGAGTGTGAACGGCAAGTTTCTTTTCTCCCTGAATCTCTTATGAGATTCCAGGGAATCGGAACTCACTCCGTATACAGTTGCGCCCAAGCCCTTAATATCATCCCACCTGTCCCGGAACGTGCACGCCTCTGCGGTGCAGCCAGGTGTCTCATCTTTCGGGTAAAAATATAACACCACTGGCCCATCCTTAAGTGCACCAGAAAGAGTAACAGAAGACCCGGAGTCTGACATTGCAGTGAAATCTGGGGCTTTTTCTCCAACTTTTAGAGCCATGCAATCTCCATGGTGAGCTACATTTTAATTCTTATGTATTATCCGTAGAAATTAATGTTGAAAGGGTGGTTTTATCGAGTTATCTCATGATTCTGGCGAACAGTAACATGGATCTGTACCCTCCATCTACCCGGTAAGAGTCCCGTTCATAACCTTCTATGCTGAAACCATTGCTTAGGAGCACCTTCATTGAGGCTGGGTTGTTTTCCATCACCTTTGTGTAGAGTCGCCCAATGTTAAGGGTTTTCCGAGAAAACTCACAGACGAGCTTCAACGCCACTGAAGCCACTCCCTTTGACCTGAACTCCTTACCGACCCAGTATCCGACGTGTGCCTTGCCATCATAATAATCGATGTCCTTCAGCCCGATTACTCCGGCAGGCTTATCGTTGAGAAATATTATGAAGTCTATTGCAAATTCATGGTTTCCCTCTTCCCTGTTCATGTTGAAGAAATAATGGGCATCCTCCGTTGTGTATGGATGTGGAAATCCATGACCTCCGATTAATTCCGCTATGGTTGAATCGTTTGCCAGCCGAGCGATCTCAGGGGCATATTTACTGTCAAGATCATTGGAGATTGAAATAGGCCCATCTCTCATTTCATAATGGTGCATTCATCTGGAAACACGACGGATCGATTAAGCTTTTCCCGCAGTTCCACTCACACTGTTGGCGATATTGCCAGGCAGTGGGCACGTCAATGATTATAACCCGTGAAATGATACTATGCAATGCCAGAGAAATACCAGGAAACAACAATCAGACACGAGCCGCATTCTGTATGGATTCTTATAAACAGGCCCGAAAAGCTCAACACCATAACGGCAGGGGTTGCTGACGAGATCATTTCGGCACTTGATGAATGCAGCCAGGACAGGGATGTGAGGGCAGTTGTGCTTTCCAGTATGGGCAAGAATTTCTCTGCAGGAGCAGACATCAATCAGTTCTACGGGATCAGCACGGAAGGTGCAATAGCCTTTCACAGGAAGCTGAATGATCTTGTACTGAGGATCCGGTCTTTTCCGAAGCCGGTGATAGCACTGCTTCACGGATACGCACTTGGGGGCGGCCTTGAGATCTCGGAATCTGCAGATATCAGGGTCGCTACTGAAACATGCACTCTGGGACAGCCCGAGATTGATTTAGGGATAAATGCAGGAGCCGGAGGAAATGTGGTTCTTCCCAGGCTGATAGGATACGGAAAGGCAATATACCTTGCACTTACCGGATCAAAAATCTCTGCTGCCAGGGCCATGGAGATAGGTCTGGTTGATGCGGTAGTCCCGGATAGTTCAGCGGAAAGCTTTGTGAGAGAGCTTATAGAAAAGATATCGGAAAAACCATATGAAACGGTCAGCATAATAAAAGCAGTGATGGTTAACAGCTTGAATTCAGAGGTTTCTGCCGGGCTTGAATACGAAGCTACGGCATTTGGCTATCTGCTTGCTTCGGAAGAGACTCAGAAGAGAATATCGGGCTTTATCAGCAAGCACAGCCACGATAATCGTGTCTCAAGGCAGAACTGATCGAAAAAATGTCTACTCTCAAATGTGTGTGCCGGAACGAGCAAAAAGCTTATTATAAGACAGAAAATATTGGCCGTCCGCTGGTAGATGGATATGATAGATACTGGAAAGCATACCGATCGGGCCATAAATGCGTGACTAACACTGAATGGGTGATCATGGACTTCAGGTTCATGGTGCCATGGAAATGAGATCAATTGACGCAGCCAGGAACCCATGATGAGGGAACCTGAAGCCCGGAGATATTGCAGTTGTCCAGTTAAACGAGGTCAGTATTATGATTGTGGTAGCAGGTTCGTCGTCGGGTAAGTTAGCCATGAAAATCTCACAGCATATCGGATCGGATATGGCAGAAATTGAACGGAGAAGATTTCCGGACGGAGAGCTTTACCTGAGGATAAAGAATGATCTCCGGGGTGCCGATGTGATGCTTGTCAGCACCACGAGGGGAGACGAGAACTTGGTTGAAACCATGCTTCTGCTCGATGCCGTAAGGGAATGCGAGCCGCATACCCTGACTGCAGTCATACCATATTTCGGGTATGCAAGGCAGCATATGCGGTACAAGGAAGGGGAACCCGTGTCCTCAAAGGTGTGGACCTGTCTCATGGATCACTTTGCCGATACCATAGTTTCTGTGGACATTCACGACGAGCAGACACTGTCTTATTCCTCCAAGCCATTCGTGAACGTAAGCATAACCGATTCAATAGCTTCGCATTATAAGGACATGCATATACATTATGTGATCTCCCCGGATGATGGGGGGGCAGCTCGGGCAAAGGAAATAGCCGTAAAGATGCATACCGATAATTTTTACATAGACAAACGGAGGATCGATTCCAATAATGTGGAAATGAAACTTCCCGACGTAGACATAAGGGGAAAGAACTTACTTATCGTTGATGACATAATATCGACCGGGGGGACTATCATTAAGGCGGTGAAGCTTCTCAGGGAAAGGGGAGCCGCAAAGATATATGTATCCGCCATCCATGGTTTGTTCATTGGGGACTCGGAACTCAGGATCAGGCAAATCGCAGATGATCTGGCCGTTACAGATACGGTGGAATCAGATTCAAGCAAGATAAGCATCGCGGAAGAGCTGGTGAATAAAATGAAGAGGGGAGCCATATGAAGCAGGATCTTATGAAATGCCAGGAGCATGGTCCATACCGTGGCGAAAAATGCCCTGTGTGTGGGGTTGTTGGAAAGAGGCTGATGAATGAGCTTGAAATCGAGGGGCTGAGCAGGATCCTTGCAGGAATGCTGAGGCATTTTCCTGAAAATTACGGTATAAGGCTGAATGAGCACGGTTGGATAAAGGTATACTCTCTGGTTCCCGCAATAAGGGCTGAGAAGAAGAATTTCTCATGGCTGACTCCCTACCACCTGGAAGCACTGATAAAGACTGATGAAAAGGAAAGATACGCAATAAACAGCCAGCATGAGATACGTGCAACATACGGACACACAATACCCGTGGAAATGGATGACCTGCCCACGGATGGTGTGCCAGATAAACTTTATTACCAGACAACGGAGGAGGAGTACGACTTCATAAAGGAAACCGGCATCACACCCTCTGACAAAACATGGGTACACCTGTCTAAGACATACAGGCAAGCCTATGTTTCAGGGTTGTTCCATGTAGACAACCCGGCTGTACTGGAGGTTGATACCGTGCGGCTAACCTCTTCAGGCAGGCCCGTTTACAGGGCAACCCGCGACATATTCCTGACCAAGGAGATACCCCCGGAATTTGTTTCCAAGGCTCCGGAGGAACCGGTTGATCTCACCGAGGAAGAGAAAACCGAAGTGGAAGAGGTAAAGGAAAGAAGGGAGAGAAAGCTCAGGAAATTCGAAAATTAGAGGAATTCGTTCCCGGCCAGCATTATATATTCCCTTATCTTCTCCCTTCCAGATATTATCGCTTTCCTGATGTCGTATTGATCCTTCTCGATCAGGGAAAGATCAAATGTCCTTCCCTCGTGGGAAACGAACTCTATTCCCACATTCCTCGCATGTGCTGCAAAACCCTCTGATCGGCCCCTGTCCAGCCCGTGAAGGCTCCTAAGGCTCAATACCACATGCCCTTTCTTGGCAAACTCCAGGGCGTAGTCATGATACTGGTACACATTGGAATCTATGGAAATTCCGTCATGAAAGTCCACCCTGTCATACCTGACGTCCGGCAGACAGTATATTCCCTTTTCCCTGTAATTGGAATTTAAGTTTACCGTGACTCCGGACTTTATGAGTGCCGATTCATAATAGCTCAGCAGCGCTTCAAAGTCTCTTTTCTTGTACGGATCCGTAATCTCAAGCAGCTGTCCGCCGATTCTCTCTCCCTTTTCATATAGGGATACAGTCAGCCCGTTTTTTGCGGCCAGGAGTGCAGCTTCGATGCCCTTTATCCCACCCCCCACAATTGTTACCTCACCCTTCATGACTGCATGTTGTCTTCCTGTGATCAATTCATAGCCAAGATCAGGGTTCACCGCGCATCTGACCTCTCCATAGTTCAGGTCCCTGCAGTTCTGGTTGCATCTGATGCAGGGCCTCAGGGGGAGCCTCTGCCCAATCACCTTTTCCGCAAAATACGGGTCTGCCAGATGTCCTCTTCCCACGGAAACGAAATCTGACTTTTCCAGGACTCTGTCAATGTCGTTCCTGTTTGTGATCGACCCGACGACAATTGTCGTGATCTTGGGCTTTCTGGGAAGCATGTTCGCAATATGAATGTGTTCGCTGTAGAACGAGGCTGATGATCCTGGGGGCGCATTTCTCCCGGCTGAGAAGTGCACGTAGTCCAAGTTCTTAAGGAACTCTGCCACCCTTACTCCGTATTCTGGCGGATAGCCGTCTTTATCGTATTCCAACAGGCTCAGCCTGATTCCAACGGCAATATCTGTCTCAGACCTTATGGCATCTATGATGTTCTGAGGAAAGAGCATCCGTTTCTCAAAGGAACCTCCATAATTGTCGTTTCTCGTGTTGAGAGCCGGTGAAATAAATTCTTCAACAAGGTATCCATGCGCTCCGTGTATCTCTATTCCATCGAAGCCTGATCTTTCTGCAACCTTTGCGGCCTTGACAAAGTCGTCCGTGACGGAATCTATTTCAGCAACTGTCATCTCACGTGCATTCTGTCCGTTGTATTCGGCCGCTGAGGGTGCAAAGTTTTCCACATCATTAATCTGTGCGTTTGCCTTTCCTCCGGCGTGCACCAGCTGCATGAAAATCCGGCTGCCATGCATATGTACACGGTCAGTGAGCCTCTTCAGTTTCGGTGACATATTCATGGAAAAAGCCCCAAGCTGGTTCCTGGATCCTCTGCTGTTGATGCTGTTTATAAATGTGTATTCCGTGATGATTAGGCCTGTTCCCCCCTTTGCCCTCTCTTCAAGATATGCAATGTGTGCCTCACTGGTATATCCGCTATCCTGTGCCAGATTTGATATCATGGGCGCCATAACTATGCGGTTCCTTATCCTTACCCTTCCAATATATCCCGGATCCGTGACATCCATGATGGTTCATTTTTTCTTCGTATTTAAGCAAAAAGCAGGATAACACGGAAGAGAGAAAGGCATTGCCACGCGATGCCGCCAGCGGGAATGGACATGTGTGACTAAGCGACCTGCTTTTCAATCGCGGGCGCAGAGCCAAACATATACACGAAAGCATCTTCAGAGAGTCCTGTTATGCCAAGGTACCTCTTCATGCCAAAATTCTTTATCACTCCCTTGGCCTCAGTCATGGCTGAGATACGTTCCTCGTCTGATATCATCTTCCATCTACCAAAAATATACGATTCCTCGCTGTTATTATGATCTACAAGGATCTTGAAGTAGAGGGGCAGATGTTCAATGACCATCTCCATCTCCCCGGACCTATGCCAGTTTACTATATTCTGCACCATAGAATCAATCAGCCTGTGATCACTTATCAACTGGTCAATCTTTGTGAAAAACCACCTTTCATCTCCCCACCTGCCCTTCTTGAGGGTGGGAAATAGAATCTTCTCCTCGATCTCCATATGGCATTCCTTCAGATAACTGTGAAAGTTCATGAAATCCCCTATTTCCAGATCAGGATTGAAAATTTCCCCGGCATGTTTTATGGTGAGGTGATCGATTATGAGAACCTCAACAAGATCAGACATTTCTACCAGCACCTATAGGTGTTAATGTTTTACTTATATGTAAGAGGGAAGCCTAACTTGTTATGGTAGGCCTGGTGTCAATATGTGTGTGATAAGCTAAATATATTGACAGGAGATATAATAAAATGGAAAAAAATATAGACGATGCTTTAAAAATAAGGCAACTGGCCATGGATCATAATAAATTCTTTGAGGAGAGCATACCGCTGATTGCGTCTGAAAACATCATGAGCCCGCTTGCCATGGAAATGCTGCTGACGGATTTCGGGTTCAGGTATGCGGAAGGACTGCCGCACCACCGCTATTACCAGGGAAACTACTTTGTAGATCAGGTCGAAGACCTCACAATAGATCTTGCGAAGCGTCTGTTCAAGGCGGACCAGGCCGATCCTAGGCCGGTGTCCGGGACAGGAGCCAACACCGCAGCGATTTATGCTCTGGCAAAGCCGGGAGACAAGGTTGCTGCCCCGCCTCTTTCCGGGGGTGGACATATCAGTGCGGCAAAGTTCGGAGCCATGGGTCTGCGTGGCGTGAATGTTGTAAACTACCCTTTTGATGTCGATAACATGAACATAGATGTTGACAAGACAATCAAGTTCATCCTGGCTGAAAGACCAAAGGTATGCCTGTTTGGCCAGTCCGTATTCCTTTTTCCCACACCCATAAAGCAGTTGAACGATGCTTTCAGGGAGGTGGGCTGCAGGGTATGGTATGACGGTGCACATGTGCTTGGCCTCATAGCTGGCGGGAGATTTCAGGATCCACTGAGGGAAGGGGCAGACATAATTACCGGAAGCACGCACAAAACGCTGCCTGGACCACAGCATGGAATCATGCTTGGGAAAACGGACGAGGAAACATGGAAGGGCTTACAGAGGGCAATCTTCCCAGGCACAATAAGCAACCATCATCTGAACAGCATGGCGGCCCTGGGCGTCACCCTTGCCGAGGAACTGGAATTCGGGAAGGCATATGCCGACCAGATAATATCAAACGCAAAGACCCTTGCCGAGGAACTCAACTCGGCCGGCTTCAAAGTTCTTGGAGAAAACAATGGTTTCACCGAATCCCACACCTTGGTAATGGATGTGAGGAAATATGGTGGAGGAAAATTCGCTGCAGAGGCAATGGAAAGTGCACACATCATAGCAAACAAAAACCTGCTACCATGGGATGACAACAAGAAATCGCAGGATCCAAGCGGGATAAGGATCGGAACGCAGGAAGTCACGAGAATAGGTTTCGGGAAATCAGAAATGAAGGAGATAGCTGAGCTGATAGCCGACGTTGTCATCAGGAAGAAACCACCGCAGGGCATCATTAATGCTGTCAGCGAACTGAAGGCAGCGCATGGGGAAATAAAATACTGCTTTGGAAAGATGAAGCCATACAGTTACATAAGGATTGCAGAGTGACATCTGCAACCCACTGCCCATGTTCCATTCCTGATTCTTATGGAATGCCTGTCCGAAGGTAAACTGCGCCAGTGAAAACACGCCGGAAAATGCATGAATGCAGGGCTCCTGGCTACTGCAATATGACCAATCTCCTTACAGGACCAGATACACAGCAAGGATTATTATCAGATAATGGATGACCCACACCATAAGGTATTCATGGCATTAGGCGAAACTGTAAACATTGCTGACGTGGAAATCAACGGTTATTCGAGAATAAGAAATCACGGAATGATTGCAAGCAACAGGACGGCAGCCCTTGTAAGCATGAACGGCACCATTGACTGGGCATGCCTCCCAAATTTCAATTCGCCTCCCGTTTTTGATTCCATACTTGACAAGGGAAAGGGAGGGTTCTTTTCCATAAGGCCATCGGATACAACCGGTCTTGTCGTGAGACAGAGCTACGAAGAATACACTAACATCCTGATAACCGAATTTCTTAGGAACAGGCAGACACTTCTCAGGGTTACAGATTTTATTCCCGCATCTGAGTATACGACGATCAATTTCCCGGAGATCCACCGGTCTATTGAAGCTCCATATGCGGATATAGACGTTGAAGTCGGCTTCAAGCCGAACTTCAGCTACGGATCAATAACCCCAAAAATATTCAGGAACAGGAACGGTGTAATTTTCAGGGGAAACGGCTACAGCATAGGACTCGCCACAGATGCCGTCCTTCAGGGCACCGGCCCGTATGTTTCCAGTACATTCAGGATGGAAAGAGGGACATCAAAATGGATGATAGTTCTCTACGGGATCAAGCATCTCGACCGCGTCAGCGACTACAAGTCATATGACAGGCTGGAAGACACAGAGAATTACTGGAAGACCTGGAGCAACCAGAGCAATTACCATGGGATATTCAGGGGAAGTGTGAACAGGTCGGCGCTGACCCTGAAGAGCCTATTCTTTGAACCTACTGGACTGATGGTGGCAGCCCCAACTGCAAGCCTGCCGGAATGCATCGGTGGCGAGAGAAATTGGGACTACAGGTATGCATGGATAAGGGATACGGCGTACGTAGTGGAATCGCTGTCCATGATCGGATACAAGAGGGAAGCAACAAAATTTCTCTATGATATAATGAACATGATACAGAGGGAAGGGCGCGTCAGGACAATCTATTCCATAAATAATGATGAAAACATTGACGAGGTCGAGATAGAAGATTATGACGGATTCATGTCCTCCAGGCCAGTCCGGATAGGGAACAAAGCTTCATCGCAGCTACAGGTTGACCAGTACGGGTCGATCATAAATGCCATATATTATCTGGGCAAGATAGGCGGGCTCATCAACTCATATCTCTGGGATTTCGTCATAGACATCCTGGATACCCTTACGGAGACTTGGAAGATGCCGGACTCCAGCATATGGGAATTCAGAACCGAGCCGAAGCACTATGTGTACTCCAAATTGATGTCGTGGACGGCTTTCCACAGGGCAAGGGAACTGGGGAAAATGCTTGAGTTATCAGCCCCATATTCCCAGTGGGAGAAGACAGAGAACAAAATTAAAAAGGAGATTATTGCGCTTGGCTTCAACAAGGAAAAGAACAGCTTCATGCAGTATTACGGCTCAAGTGACACTGATGCTGCGCTTATCAGGATGCCTCTCCTTGGCTTCCTTCCACCTAATGACAGGAAGATTACGGGAACCATCGACATGATAGAAAAGACCCTCATGGGAAAAAGCTTCCTTTTCCGCAGATACCTTGAGGATGACGGCCTGAGAGGGAGAGACAATGCCTTTCTCCTTCTCTCCTTCTGGTATGTTGAGGCTCTAATACTGATGAACAGGACGCGCCAGGCAAAGGAGGTATTCGAGACCATAATGGCAATGGGAAACCACCTTGGCCTTTTTTCAGAGGAAGCTGATTTTGATACCAAGGAACTTATCGGAAACTTCCCCCAGGCCATCACCCATCTTGGCATAATCCGAGCAGCAGTGAAACTCAATGACAAGCTAAAGAATAACGGCAAAACAAGCCTTACCTATCAGTAGCCGCCATCCACATTTTCTACAGGAATGCCTGGCAGCAGTCTTCAGGAAATACACCCTGTATTAGAGGCACATCTCATTTGCTCATTTTTTAATTTACTCAAAACGGCTTTTACTTATGACCTGATGATTCGGAGCATGCCAGGACACCTAAGGATGGTAATTGTCAACAATATCGGGTTCATTGAATTCAGCAACTTCATGGACAGGGCGGAATCCAATGAGAAAGTGCACCTCATGGTATCAGATGGCATCATGGTGGACTTTTTAAGGCAGTTTCCAGAGAATGTTGCGAGGACCGTGATGGTAGAGAGAATACTTACGTCATATCAACTGCAGAAAACACTCATGGAAACAGATGACAGTCCCCACTTCATAGGAATCAGATCTGAGGTCATTTCATCATGGGAATCCCACATCCTGCAGAGCATATACGACATCATGAAGATAAAAACGTATTACCATGGTTGCATGATTTACTTTTATGTTGTAGGTGAACCAGGACCTTTCATGGAGTACCTGGGCAGGCGTTTTTTCTCGCCTGTGCAGAACGTTAAAAATAAGGTTGAGGGAGGCCTGTATTCATGGGAAGAACAACACTGACAGTCAGGCAGGATACAAAGCGCCTGGTAGACCAGATCCGCAGGATGGAATCCGTAATGAGGAAGGAGGACGTCGAGGTTTTTGAAAGGATAATTGCCATGGGGCAGATTCATTCTCCGGAAGTGTCAACATCAACGCTTGACAGTTTTTCCGGATTTCTCATATCAATATTGCTTGAACTCGCCAAGAAGATCGACACAATGGAAAAGCTGCATGGGAATGAAGTCGTTTGAGACAGATTATAAATGCAACCGGCACGGACATCATAACGCTTTGGGAATATGAGGATGGAAAGGTATCAAGGCGGAAATACAGCTTTTATCCATGGATATTTGCCTCCGGATCTGAATATGACCTTGACATGCTGGCCCGTGAACTCGACGTTGTCAGGGGCATATCATACAGTTACACAACACACAGGAACGTTTACGGGCAGTTGCACGGGATAGAAATAATCCTGAAGCAGTCCCAGATAGACAGCGTGGTTGAGGCAATAGGAGTTATAGGACTGTCAAGAAAACTTTCCGTATACAACGCCGGAATAAGCCAGCACCTTCGTTTCATGGCTGAGAAAGGCCTATCATTTTTTGGGACAGGATCCAGGTATGACCCGGACCCGGAAATACCGTCTGTGGTTATTGGGGGAAGAGCCGATTTCTCCGGAATAACCTCCATAAATATAGATGGAAATGAGATGGCGCCAACCAGGTCATCATTCAGCGACGCAGCTGACGCCATAAACAACAGTTTGATCATTCTTTACAGCAATGCCAGGCTGGTTTTCCAGAAAATACTGAACAGAATTTCAGACATGGGATACAGGCTTCCGTCTTATACAGTGGGAAACGGGTCTTCATATGAATCATACGGAAGGGTACTGCACAAGTCACCGGAGATAAGCATGCCGGGAAAGTTATGCATAAGCGCCGATTCGTTCATATATTCCGAAAGCGGCCTTCCGGGGCTTTACGAGGTGTCAAGAATGTCGTCGTTGCCAATAGTGCAGGCTTCACGGGTAACGCCCGGAACTGCAGTATCATCACTGGAAGTTTCACATGCCATAAGGAGCGGCATACTTGTCCCTCTACACAAGGATGACCATGAGAAGGAGAAACCGGCAACAGATCTGTTTGATCGCGATAAGGGTGGAATTGTGCTGCAGCCCGAACCAGGCATCTATGAGGATGTCACAGAAATTGATTTCTCTTCAATGTACCCGAGCATAATAGTCAGGTATAATCTTTCACCGGAAACAATAGATTCAAACAGAGGTACTATGCTTCCAGGTTCGGACTACAGGGTCGACATGGAGAAAGCAGGATTCCTTTCATCCGCGCTCCGTGAGTTATTGGAGAGGCGCCTGATGTACAAATCGCTGCGGGAAGGGAATCCTGACATACAGAAAAGGGACGCGGCATTGAAGTGGATGCTCCTGACGTCATTCGGATACACGGGGTACAAGAATGCCAAATTCGGAAGGATAGAGGTTCATGAAGCAATAACTGCAACGGGCAGGTGGGCATTCGCCACAGCAATGAAACTTGCTGAGAAACATGGTTTTCATGTAATACACGGCATAGTCGACTCGCTGTGGCTTAGCGGTAACGGTGACATCGATGGCCTTCTGAACGAGATACGGGAAAAGACACGCATAGACATAGTTATAGACGGAGAGTACAGCTGGATAGCGTTCTTTAAGGGGAAAAACGGGATCGGATCGCCTGGGCGCTATCTGGGGAGAAGAAAGAACGGCACTTTCAAGGTACGCGGGCTTGAGATCAGAAGGAGCGATTTTCCGGCATTTGCAAGAAAATTCCAGATGGAAGCCCTTGATATATTCAGGAACTGCAAAAACAGGGCCGATATACTGTCCATGGCCGGTGATCTCAGGGCACTGGAACGTAGATACGTACGGGAACTGACAACTTTCAGCCTGTATGATTTTGCCATTGAGACAAGGGTGAGCAGGCACATGGAAGAATACAGGGTGAACAACCTGCAGCGTGCTGCTATGAAATTTTTTTCCTCATCAGGTGATGACATAATGCCAGGCGAATCGGTACAGGTCATAGTTAGCGACAGGAAGCATGGTATTCTGCAATTGCCTGAAAAATCCACCGGAATAGACAGGAATTTCTACCTGAAATACCTGAGGCGTTCCTTTGAGAGTTTTGATTTCCTTGTGGCAGGCGCGAAGGGTCCGCAGGTCATCTTGCCTTACTGATCATGTCATCAATTTTTTCAAAAAGGACCTTTACCGGGATATCGTTCACAAAAATTGATTTGCTCACTCCCTTCCTGTCGCCTTTTCCGGAAATGCGGCTGTCAATCATTCCAACAGATTCAAGCTTGCTGGTGACCCTGTAAATTTTCTGGAGATCAGGCACATCATAGTCATGCGTCTCAGCAATAATCCTGGCAGTGCTATATGTGCTTGATATGTCCGTTTCCGGGTTGTCAAATAAATTACGGCATATTGCCATGAGCACGATCAGTTCATCTGTATTAAGATCGGAAAGCTTGCTCTCGGTCACATAGGGGTTTATGAGTGCTTTGGCGGATCTCACATCTTCTGGGGTAATGGCATCTGTTCCGTTGGACTGCGCCAGGTATGCTGATTTCTGAAGAAGCTCTATTGCCACCCTGGCGCTTCCGAACCTTGAGGCGATCTGTGCTATCTCAGATATTATGCTATGAGTATACGATCCACTGTGCAGGCTTGTTCTAGCCCTGTCATCCACAATCATCTCAAGTTCAGTCTCTGAGTACGGCCTGAACCTGATCGATGAAAAGACTCCAAATGCCCTTCGCTGCTTTCCCGTAAGGTATGTTGTCGGATCATCTATGGATATGAGTATACAAGACAGTTTTGCGGAATACAGTTCCTCTGCCCGTATGAGGTTGTAAAAACCCTCAGGGTCAGACTTCATGATCCCGGATGCCTCGTCTATCACAACAAGCATCTTGCCGTCTTTCTGAGATATCTGCCCCTTGAGTATCCTGAAAATCTGCTGGTATGTTACGCCCTTGTCCTGGACAATCTTTCCCATCTTCAGGAGAACATCCACGAGAAGGGACTTCAGGCTGCCGAACGAGAGGGCGTTTTCGTATACTGTAATAATCCGGGGATCGCTCCTGAGGAGATATTTTGCTGTAACCGTTTTTCCTGTTCCGGACGGGCCATAAATTATGATCGTTGAGGATACCCCGCTTTTCAGGGGTTCCATGATTATGTTATTGAGCATTTCCAGTTCGGCTTCCCTCGCCGGCAGGTTACCCGGCACAAATGAAAAATCCAGGCTGGCTGCATTCTTTACTATCAACATGATTAATCAGGCTGCTCCCTCTCTTCTCCATGCACGTTGATCATTCCCACTCAATTGTGCCCGGGGGCTTGTTTGTAACATCAAAAACCACCCTGTTTATCTCCTTCACCTCGTTCGTTATGGTTGTAGACATCGAGTCGAGGAGATCGTAGGGAAGTCGTGAAAATGTTCCAGACATGGCATCAAGGGTGTCTATGGCTCTTATTGCAACTGTGTATCCGTATGTTCGCTTGTCGCCATGTATTCCCGTTGTCCTTATGGGTAGAAGTACGGCAAAGAACTGCCATGGGAGATCGTCACTTCCTGAATACCACTTTTCTATTGCCGTTTCAACTATCTTAGTTGCTTTCCTGAGGAGTTCAAGCCTTTCTCTCGTTACTTCCCCTATTATCCGGACGCTGAGTCCGGGGCCCGGAAACGGCTGTATTATCCTGGGAATGTTCAGGAATCTGGAAACTTCCCTGATCTCATCCTTGTACAGGTCACGCAGGGGTTCAAGAAGCTTCAGACTCATCTTTTCCGGAAGCCCGCCGACATTATGGTGGCTCTTGATGACATCCCTTATCTTCCCGCCGCTCTCGATCCAGTCAGGAGCTATTGTTCCCTGCAGCAAGGTATTTGCGCCGTACTCTGCAGCGACGCGTTCGAATATCTCAATGAACTTGTTCCCAACTATCTTCCTTTTCTGTTCGGGGTCAGTTACTCCGTGCAGTGCGGAAATAAATTCTTCAGCCGCGTCTATGACCCTGAAGTTGATAGAAAACTTGGAGAATGTATTCCGTACGCTGTCTGCTTCTCCTTCCCTGAGCAGGCCTGTATCTATGAATACCGATAATATCCTGTCTCCTGCAGCTTCATTGGCTATTACTGCCAGCAGGGTGCTGTCCTGGCCGCCAGAGCAGGCAAGAATGCCTCTACCCACAAGTTCGCTGGATATCTGCCTCTTTGCAGATTCTACAAATTCACGAGAATTGAAAGCCATGTTGGATGGAAAATACAAAGGTGGTTAAAATATATTGGAAAAAATTAGGTCTTCATTATGGCGCCAAGGAATATGAGAAGTCCTATGACTGCACCGACTGCTGCTGCAACAATGTAGAAAACAGCCGGGTAGACTATCTCATTTATGAAATCCAGCTTGAAATACATGTGGTCTATGACAAATATGTCAAGTACAGCCACAATAATGCCAAGCACAAGCAGTATTGCTCCAACAGTCCTGCTCTTTCCGCTGCCGAAGTAGGCGGTAAGTACGCCAAGGACAAAAAGAGCAACAGCCATCAGCCCTAACATCACCAATACGAAACTCTGCCAATTAAGAATTAGACTACTCAATCATTCACCTCAAAGCTTGATTCCTGTTAGGGTTTTAGTATCTATAACACCTTCTATAGTTCTTATCTGGTCCACCACAATTTTGCCAAGTTCGCTATAATCCTTGGCGTCGATCTTCACTATGAGGTCATATTCACCAAAAAGTGGATGAATCTCAACTACGTAGTTAATCTTCGATATTTTGTTGTAGACCTCATGCTCCTTTCCTGGAACGGTGCTGATCAGAACAAAAGCTATAGACATCTCAAACCCAAACATTAAACTTATAGACGCTTAATAATTTTTCGTTAATCTGGCACGTCTCCGACGTGCTTTGCACATGAAGGCCCTTCTGCATGGTTTTGTTCAGGCTTTTTTCACGGATACACCCTTCAGCGTCAGGACATGCTGCCCTATCTTTCCGTATTCTATTTCCCTCTGCTCACCGCTGACAAGGTTCCTGAACGTTGCTGTTCTGGACCTCTCTTCCCGCTCCCCTACTATTACCGCATAATCACATCTTTCCCCGGCAGCATTTCTGAGTTGTGCGGATAGTCCTCTGTTCGAAAGGTCGTCTATGGTCGCGCCTCCCCCGTCCCTAACCTCCCTGGATACGGAAAAGGCATAACTTTTTGACTCCTGCCTTGTACAGCACACATAGAACAATGGTTTCTCGTTTGAATAAAACCACTTCCCCTCCTCCTTCATGAGCAATTCTATGACTGCATCTCCCATTCCAAACCCCACCGCGGGGATATCCTGGTCAGACATAAGCGCAGCAAGCCCGTCATACCTGCCGCCCCCGAGTATGGCCCGGTGCTTTCCCATCACGTCATATGCCTCGAACACCACGCCAGTGTAGTAAGCAAGCCCCCTGACTATGGAAAGGTCAACCTTCACCGGCGAAAGTATCATTCTTGCAACCAGATCGCTAATATACTGCAGCCTCGATATCTCCGCCTCCACAGAGGGATTTGCAAAGCCTCCAGTAACATCATGTATCTTTCCGGGTTCCACTGTCCGGGAGATCATGCTGTACAGCAGGTCTGTGTGTTCACCGTCTATGCCGGTTGCCGAAATCTCAGAAAAAAATTCATCCCTGTCTATCTTCCTGAACCTGTCAATAACGCCGAAGGCAGCTGGGACGTTCCTGCAGCCAACTGAATTCAGGATGGACTCTAGTAGCGGCCTGCTGCTGATCCTTATTTCATATCTGCTTTGTAGTCCCAGCCCATCCAGTATCATTCCTGCCAGTCCTATTATTTCGGCATCAGCTTCGGGTGAGTCCGCCCCAAAAATGTCGGCGTTGAACTGGTGATGCTCCCTGTATCTTCCAGCCTGCGGCTCTTCATACCTGAATATTTTGGGAAGGCTGTACCAGCGGATAGGCTTTATCAGATCCTTCCGGGCCGTTATCATTCTCACAACCGAGGGTGTTGCTTCAGGTATCATCGTTACTTCCCGACCTCCCTTATCAACGAAAGAAAATGTCTGCCCCACCAGCTCTTCGCCGGATTTGAGGCGGTACAGATCGAGGTATTCCAGGCTGGGGAAATCAACTTTCTTGAATCCAAGTGATTCAGCGCTTTCCTCAGCAACCTTGAATATTTTCTTCCTCGGCATCATGTCTTCCGGGTAATGATCCCTGAAACCCCTTACCCTCTCGAATGTCATTATCCTACGCATGGTTTTGTAGTTATTAATAGTTGAACTTATCTTTCGACCGGGTAAAAGGAAGCTTCAGAGTTTGATTTCCATGAACAGTTGCAGGCTGCATGATATACATAAATACGTATCGAGAAATATTAATACTTGCAGCGTCAATACATCCGGGCTATGCTTGAGGACGAAGGGGAAAGCGGTAAGATAACCCTCGAGGAAAAAATAGAGGGTTTTTCGGATTCATACGTGGATTTCATCGAAAACTGCAAGACAGAAACAGAGGTTGTGGCATACCTGAGGGAGAAGCTGAAGGCTTTTCGTTTCAAGAGCCTGGACGAATTCACCACTCTTCCATACGGTTCCTTATTTTTCCAGGAACTGGGTAACAGGGCAATGATTGCAGGTTCCATCGGAAAGGACGTTTTCAATGACGGATTCAGGATCCTGGCGTCGCATATTGACTCCCCGCGGGTTGATCTTAAGCCTAAACCACTTTACGAGGATTCAGACACCGGTATAGCATTGATGAAAACGCAGTATTATGGTGGGATAAAGAAGTATCAGTGGGTTAACGTACCTCTGGCTCTTCACGGCCAGGCCGTGCTGAAATCCGGTGAGGTGATCAGCATCAGGCTCGGAGATAAGCGTTCTGAACCCGTATTTGTGATGCCCGACCTCCTTCCACACCTCGCGAAGAAACAGTTCAAGCGCCTACTGGAAGAGGGGATTGAAGGGGAGGAGATGAATCTCATTGTTGGTACATCGGCAGGCAGTGCCGAGAAGGATCCGGTAAAATCCAATGTACTTGCTTTGCTGAAACAGAAATACGGAATTGAGGAAGAGGATCTTGCATCTGCTGACCTGAGCCTGGTACCCGCATTTGGCCCAAGATACAGCGGATTTGACAACTCCATGATCGCCGGATATGGACATGATGACAGGGCGTCAGCCTTTACAACCTTCAGGGCGCTTCTTGAAAACAGCGGGGCGAGATACAGTTCTCTTGCTATTTTCTACGACAAGGAGGAAATTGGTGGCTATGGCATATCCGGATCCATGAGCAACATGATCGAATCAGCAGTCCATTCAATACTGAGGAAGGTTGGACCGGATTACAGCATGGCTGATTTTTACAGGGTGCTAAGAAACAGCAGAGCAATAAGCGCGGACGTGGATTCTGCAATGGATCCCAGCTTCAAGGATGTCCATGACGATCACAACGCAGCCAGGATGGGGAAAGGCATAGTGATAGCAAAATATACCGGCTATGGTGGGAAATATTCCGGCTCGGAAGCGCCATCAGAATACGTTGCCCACATAAGGAAGGTCTTCTCGGATAAGGGAGTGAAATACCAGTTCGGGACAATGGGAAAGGTGGATGAAGGCGGCGGCGGTACGGTAGCCCAGGACATTGCACGATATGGAATCCCGGTCATAGATGCCGGCCCTCCTGTCCTGGGAATGCATTCTCCCTACGAACTCGTGAGCAAGAAGGATCTCTATGAGAGCTACCTGGCGTACCTGGCATTCCTCAACGAGGTTTAACTAGTTTCCTGATCCTTTTTCCGTATCTCTCGAAATCCAGATGCGTGTATGATCCAATGGTGTTATGCCATACCAGGCCATCCATGCCTTCTATCCCTCTGCCCCTGATATTCTTCATGGTCTTTGGGGTATCATCTGTGATATTGCTGTAGTGGTACTCATGTCCATAAATGCTTTCGCCTTTATTGAAGAGAGGGTTATCTTTAACAACGGATAATTCTGTGTATCCAAGGGTAAGCCTGCTGGACATTTCTGAACTTCCCGGAAAAACTCCTGCCATCGGATAGCTTTTTCCATCGACCTTAAGGTTGCTTTCAAGGTACATAAGCCCCCCGCATTCCCCTATTATTGGTATGCCGGATTCCGATAGGTTTCTGATCGCCGATCTAAGGGATGAGGCTCCTGAAAGGTCACCGGCATAAAGCTCCGGATACCCACCACCGAAATAAACGAAATCAGGGTCTTCCGGTAATTCTCCCCTGATAGGTGAAAAATAGTTGATCTTCCCGATTCTCTCAAGGAAACCTATGGTGGAACCATAGTAAAAACTGAAGGCATTGTCACGTGCGATCCATATTGACGAAGATTTTCCGATCTTGTCGGCGGTATTGTCTGCATGGTACACTATGTCCGGAACGGACTCCAGGAAATCCATGTTCACGTATTTTCCTATCTCCCTGGCCTTTTCATGCAGGTCACCTACCTCACTTCCCAGGTAGAGTCCGAGGTGTCTTTCGGGAATGGATATGGTTTCGCTGTGTGGCACCGCTCCTATTATTCTCACTCCGTGGTCCACAAAGGGTTTTGAGACCATCTGAAGGTGTTTTTCCGAATAGTAGTTGTTTATTACGACACCAAGAGCGTTTTTCCCCAGAAAACCCGAAGCCATATAGTATGCCGACTCGGCGAGCCTGGATACGTCAATTACCAGCAAATATGGAATATTTAAGGCTTTGAAATAAAAATGAGTGCTCAGGTCAATGTCCATGCCGGAGTCACGAAATCCCATCACTCCTTCCACCACTCCATAATCATATCCGGATGCAGATGAGAGGAATGACCTCCTGAACCGTCTACCCTGTATCCACCTGTCAATGTTGTGTGTCCTGTTCCCCGACACCGATGAAGAAAGAATTGGATCGATGTAGTCTGGCCCTATCTTGAATGACGTGGCATTTTTAAGATTGCTCAATATGCCAAGAGTTATGCTGGTTTTTCCGGATCCAGTGGATGGTGCAGTTATGCCGAACAATTTCATGCTTTCACTTTGTTTCCTTCAGGATCGAATTTGCATGCGCTATTTGAAAATAACTCTTCCAGCGGACCACAAAGTTCCCTGTTAATGGAAATCGCCCCTTACTATTAAGTGATAAAGCTTATTAGGTTTACCAAAATACATTCAAAATGAAGAAAGAAGAATACATCCAGTCTCTCAAGAAGTCCAAATACAAAATAACACCCCAGAGGATCGGTGTGATAGATTACCTGAATCGTCAACCCGGTCATTTTACGGCGGAGGACGTATACAGGAACGTGAAGAAAGTAGAAACAACCATCACGCAGGCTACTGTGTACAATGTACTGAGAGTGCTGAAGAACTCCGGTGCCATAACCTCATTCGAGGCGGACGGGCAGACATGGTTTGAAACAAACCTCGAGTTCCACGGGAATCTTGTATGCAGGAAATGTGGCAAGATAGAGGACGTCATGCTTGACCCAGAAAGCATTAAAACATCCGAACTGCTTGGCGACAGGAAGATTGAGAGTGCCACGCTGATCATGTCCGGCCTTTGTTCAGAGTGTGCCAGAAAAGAATCTCTCGGCAGTCAGTAGCCGGATATTCTTGAATATGTTTCCAGGGCTTCACGGTTTGCAGATACATCGTGGAGCCTCAGTATATCAACACCTTTTTCCATAAGGAAAATTGAAGCCGCAACGGTTCCATAGAGCCTTTTTCCCGGTTCAGTTCCAGATATTTTTTTCATAAAGCTTTTCCTTGACATACCGAAAAGTGTTTGGAGGCCCATGTTTATTGATGATCCATACCTGATTATCTCCATGTTAGTTTCAGCAGTTTTTGCGAAGCCGATTCCCGGATCCACTATTATCTGTTCAGGCTGGAGGCCAAGGCCTAGAAGCTGGGCAACTTTCTCATAGAAAAATGCCATGATCTCCGGAATTGCATCCGCGTAACTGGTGTGAAGCTGCATATCCACCGGTTTGCCTCTGATATGCATCAGTATATATTTAAGTCCATTTTCCCTGCAGAGTTCGGCCATTCCGGGGTCCGCCAGGCCGCTTATATCATTGGCGTACTTGACATCGTATTTCAAGACACCTGCAAGAACTTCAGGCTTTGTAGTGTCTACTGATATGGGTATGCTGGTAGATCCACTCAAATACTCAATCACGGGGGTGATCCTCGATAACTCCTCCTCGGACGAAACCGGAAGGCTTCCAGGCCTGGTGCTCTCTCCGCCAACATCGATAATGTCCGGTTTCTCATCCAGCATGGAGTCAATAAAGGCAGTATCACCGGACGAGACCCTCGATCCAGCATAGAATGAATCTGGCGTAGCGTTGACAATGCCCATCAGCTGTGGCAGGAATTTGTTTCGCTTAATTTTTCTAATAATCTGTGATGAGAAAAAGCTCGAAATGTCCTTCAATCCATTAATCATGGAAAGAAGGTAGTCAAGTTCTTCCCCCGTCACGCTCGCAGCATATAGTTCCCTTCCATTGCCGAGGTTCGATATTTTAGTATGGATGGGGAATTCATCGGGAGGAATTCCTCCCCTGATCACCGCTTCGACCGGAAACATCCCATCCGGTGCATTATGAGGATTTGCATTCCTTGCGGGAAAAACTGCCAGAACTTTCATATATCTCCTCCCTGAACATATACCTGGCTATTTCAGGTTACGTGGTCAAGCAATACTAGCACAAAATATCTTCCTGCGTTGCAAGGGAGCTATTATCATACTATCTGAAACGCACTGATACTCCGTTAAAATAAGCTTCTTACGCTAATTCTAAGATAACCTTATTAACGCTGATTCAATATAGTAAGACGCATAAAAATCATTTGAAGAGGATAAAATGAAGGTAAAGAATGTCGACACACCAGCCAACAAACCAAAGCGGAATTTTACAAATCTTGATGAGTTGGCTGATGCAATCAGTAAGGGTCTTAGCCTTCAGAACAGGAGAATGAGCCATGAAGAGTCGGTTGAGGCTGCTGAACACCTTATAAATTTCTTTGGTTATAATGATCGTGTAATAGACAATATGCTTGAGCCTGAAGACAGGGATGCTTTCTACACAATGGAAGACATCGGGGTCCTGCAGACAGAAAGGGAGGAAACTACTCTATACGACGGTCGTGAATGGAGAATTCACTACTGGATACTCAATGTACCCAGGATAATTGAACTGTCGACCATGAAGGTTCTTGAAACCAAGGTTCCACAGGACGCAGACTTCCAGATATATAGCGAGATCCCGGACGAATACTGGAAACCAAACTAGGTGTAATATTTGCACATAGCAGTTCTTGACCAGGAAAAGTGCCACCCAAAGAAATGCAACCACGAATGCCAGTACTACTGTCCCCCTGTGCGAAGCGGGATAATGACCATTGATTTCCCGAATCCAGAGGGGCAGCCACTGATAACGGAAAACCTCTGCATAGGGTGTGGGATATGCCAGAAACGATGCCCCTTCGGCGCCATAAAGATAATAACAGTTCCGGATGAGCTTAACAGGGACGTTGTCCATCAGTACGGTGTTAATTCATTCAGGCTATACTCCATGCCAACCCTTTCAAGGGGAAAGGTAACGGCGCTTCTTGGCCAGAACGGGATGGGCAAGAGCACAACCCTGAAAATCCTTGCGGGGCTAACTGTGCCGAACTTTGGCAAATTTGATGCAGAGGCATCGAAAGACACTGTAATAGACCATTATTCAGGCACAATGATGGGCAGCTATTTCCGGGATCTCTATGCCGGCAAGACGAAGGTTGTACTGAAAGACCAGCACGTTGACCTGATTCCTCGGGTTGTCAGTGGTACACTGGGAGAGATCCTGAAGAGAGGAGACGTGAATAACAGGCTTGATGAGGTCATTAGCATGCTTGACATGGAAGGAGCACTGGGAAAGGATGTGTCATCATGCTCCGGAGGGGAGCTGCAGAAGCTGGCCATAGCTTCCTCCCTGCTGAAAGACGGAGACATCTACCTGTTCGACGAGATGTCCTCATACCTTGACGTAAACGACAGGATGAGGGTCGCCTCCATCGTGAAGGAGATGGCCGAGAAGAAGACAATCATGATCGTGGAGCACGACCTTGCCCTGATGGACTGGATGGCCGATACAGTCCATCTTGTATACGGTTCACCTGGGGCTTACGGAGTCATATCAGAACAGAAAACAACCAACCGAGCCATTAACGCTTTTCTCACAGGCTACCTGAAGGAAGAGAACGTCAGGATAAGGCCTTACGAGATCCAGTTCCAGGACAGGTCTCACAAGGCTGAGCAAACCGGGATACAGCTGGTGGAATGGTCAGACCTGTCGATTAAATTATCTGAATTCAGCCTTGATATCTCAAAAGGTTATGTGAAAACCGGAGAAACCATAGGCGTTCTTGGAAGAAATGCCCTGGGGAAAACCACCTTTGTGAAGATGCTGGCAGGAGTGCTGAAACCAGATACGGGAACAGTATCAGAAACTGTGAGGGTCGCGTACAAGCCACAGTACATCTCCATAGATTTCCAGGGTACGGTAAGGGATCTTATATTATCGGTGGCAAATGATGCCTTTTCTTCGCCATTCATAATGAACGAGGTCTTTGGACCGATGCAGATAAATGAGCTCATGGACGCTCTGGTGAACGATCTTGCCGGCGGGGAGCTCCAGAGAGTATCAATTGCCACAACACTGGCACGTGATGCCGACATATATCTTCTGGACGAACCGTCCGCGCACCTGGATAGCGCCTTCAGGATGGCTGCAGCTAAAATCATAAGAAGGGTTATGGAGAATAACAGGAAGAGTGCAATGGTCGTGGATCACGATGTGTATTTCATAGACCTGATTTCCGACAAGCTGATAGTGTTCTCAGGAAAGCCAGGAATTTATGGCAGATCATTCGGTCCGACGGACATGAAAACGGGCATGAACATTTTCCTGAAGGACGCCGGAGTCACATTCAGGAGAGATCAGGTCACCAAGCGACCCAGAATAAACAAGCAGGGCAGCAGTCTTGACAGGATGCAAAAAAATTCTGGAAATTACTATTATTCAGAGTGAAAGCGGTGTATAAATGGAACTAATTCACAGGGATGGTTTGTCGAGAATAGCCCGGTTTTCGACCGGGCATGGAATAATAGAGACCCCAACAGTAATGCCCGTCATAAATCCGAACATTGTGGTTATATCGCCAAGGGAAATGAAAAGGCTTGGTGCCAGTTCCATCATCACGAACAGTTATATCATCCGCAGGACAGAACGATTGAGGGAGACTGCCGAGAAATACGGAATACATTCTCTTATGGACTTTGACGGGCCAATAATGACCGATTCCGGTACGTTCCAGAGCTACGTCTATGGGAACGTTGAATACAACAATATGGAGATAGTTGATTTTCAGAGAAAGATAGGCAGCGACATTGCGACGATACTGGACATATTCTCCAGACCATCGGATAGCCATTCCGAAGCAGAGATGGCCGTGGAGGAAACATATCGCCGTATAAATGAGATAGGGGACAGTGAGGGAGCCATGATAGCTGGCACCATACAGGGATCGATATATCCGGACCTGAGGGCAAGATCCGCAGGACTGATGGGATCCAGCAAAGCTTCCTATCTTCCAATCGGGGGGGTGGTTCCACTGCTTGAATCCTACAATTACACGAAACTCGTTGATATAATAATTGACTCAAAGATAAACGCCAATTTCGGGAAACCCATACATCTCTTCGGCGGGGGACATCCCATGTTCATGGCCATGTCCGTGCTCCTTGGTGTGGACATGTTCGATTCTGCGTCTTACATTAAATATGCCCGGGACTCCCGTCTCCTTTTCCCGGATGGCACCAGGGACCTTGGCAACATGTCCGCTTTTCCATACTGGAGCCCAATTAACGGAAAATTCACTGTTCCTGAACTGCTTAACGCCTCCCCGGAAGAAAGAATAAAATCCATTGCCGAACACAACCTCGCTGCAATATTCATGGAGATATCCGAAATAAGGGAGAGGATATTCGAACAGACGCTATGGCAGTACGTTGAGTCCAAGGCCAGGTCTCATCCATTCCTGTTCAATGCATACAGGAGAATTCTTGAAAGATCCAGGGAACTTGCAAAATTTGAGGAGCTGTACAAGAAATCCCCGTTCTTCTATTTTGATTCCTATTCCGATTCTCACCCCGTTCTGGAGAGAATAAAGCGGTTTTCTGCCGGCACCCGCCAGGGCGGGAGGGAAATGGAAATAGCCGGAGAAACATGGAAACCTGGAAGAATGGACGGGGGCTTTATATCAAATGTATACAACAGGACTGACCACAGGATAAGGATCAGATGGGAAAACCTATCTGTGCCTGTTGAGTTGAATGAAACATTTCCCGTTGAACAGGTTATTTCAGCATCCCGAGGGCAGTACACCGATTTCAAATCCGATGGGGGGAAGCCGGATCAACCGGGTTCTCAGGATGAGGGCACAGCTGAGGAAATCAGGAATTTTGATCTCCAGAAGATAAGAACGGTTGCGGATCTTCAGTTCTGTGACGGCATCGGTGAAAAGTTATTTCCCGATGATGTGAGGATTATAAAATCCCGGAACACCGGACGCATAAGGAACATAATGACACCAGACGACAGGATCATAGCAACCATGAGGGCACACGATGGATTCCTCACGCTGAACGTAGAGGGAGCCATGAGGCTGAAGGAGATTTCTGCATTTCCAAGGTTCAGGGTTCAGGTGGACAATGAGAGTGCTTCATTCAATTCAAAGGGTTTCAACGTTTTCTTCAAGTTCATTCGGACGTGGGATCAGGACATTGTCCCCTTGAATGAGACCCTTGTTGTCGACGAAAACGATAACGTTGTGGCCGTGGGCAGATCCACCGTGTCAGGCTATGAATTGGGTCAGTACAGGAGCGGTGTAGCAGTCAAGGTGCACCATAGCGTAGCCGGAAAGGCAAAGCTAGATTCCTGACGGTCCGGATTTGCGCCTTGACGACAAATACTTGTCCACGGTTGTTATGAACATGGCCAGCACCATAACCGTTCCTCCAACCAGCGTATAGGGCCCCAGGATCTCATGGTTTATGATGACAGCCGAAATTGCTGCAAAAATCGGTTCTCCTACAAAAATTATTCCGGCGGCAGTAGGCTCTATGAAAATCAGGGCCTTTGTGGTAATAAACATGGCAAAGGTTCCCGCGAAAAGTGCTGTGAATATTATGGTAAAGATTGCGTAGTAGTTAAGGTCCATGTGCAATGAGGGATAGGTTGGAATAAACACAAGGGACAGAACCGCTACCACAAGGAGCTGGTAGAAGGTGAATACTACGGTATCAATCCCTTCTGAATACTTGGAAAGATATGCGATCTGGAACGCATAGGCAATAGCTCCTAAAAGGGTCAGGATGTCGCCGAGTTCAATACCGGAGTTTGAAAGTGCTCCGCTGGACATCAGTATTAAACCGGAGAATGCCAGGACGGAGGCTAATATGTCGTATCTGGATGCCTGCTTCTTGAGGTAATAATATGATATAATGGGGATCAGGACCACATAGATGCCCGTGATTATCCCGGACTTTGATGCAGTCGTGTATTCAAGGCCCACGGTCTGGAAATAGTATCCAAAGAAGAGGAGAGTTCCGGCAATTAGCCCCTGAATCACGTTCCTTCTGCCGAAAACACCTTTCTTCTTTATGAGAAACGGGACAAGGAATAGCGTGGACAGCCCAAATCTCAGAGCAAGGAAAATAAGAGGGGAAACAAATTCCAGCGTATTTTTTATCAGCGGGAAGGTGAGCCCCCAGAAAAGGGTGACCAGGAGAAGTAGTCCCATATAGGAATAGGTCTTCGAATTCATGATCCGTTCCTTCTGAAAGCATGGGGGATGATTCCCGGGTTTCTGAGAAGTATGGAGAGAATCACTTTCGATGGAAAATCGATATCCCCAAGCTTGTTTATAGTCTCTATATTTTTTGGCATGGAAAGGATATCATATATTCTGTTGAGTGAAGCGTCAGGTATGCCGCTGAAAAATCTCTGTGCCATTGCATCAAATCGAAGTTCCAGGCCAAGTTCACTTCTCCATCCAGCCTGGTAGCCTGATAGGGAATTCTGAGAAAAATCCTCACTTTCCAGAACATCCCTGATAGCTTCGGAAGCGTGCTTTGCTGAGACTATGCCAGTGAATATCCCTCCGCCGGAAAGAGGCTTGACAATCCCGGCAGCATCCCCGACCAGAAGGTTCCGTTTTCCGTACGTTTTCTTGAGAAAGGTGATGGGGATGCCACCTCCATTTATTCCCAGGATTTTCCGTGGCCCGAATTTCCGGTTAATGTATTGAAAATGATCTAACGCAGGTTTCCTGTAAGTGCCCACACCTATTTTCGAGAGTTCTCCCGCCGGGGTTGCCCATCCGAAGAATCCCTGTGTCGACTGCGATCCAACGTAGACATTCACGCTGTTCTGGTCCTCCATCCTTGCAGCGGAATCCACCTGATAGGTGGATATAACCCTGGATGGTCTTGGATATCCAAGTTCCTTCCTTACAATGCTGTTAACGCCGTCTGCCCCAACCACGATACGGCTTCGTATCTCTCTCAGATTACCATCCTGGCGGTACCTGGCCGTCACGCCATCATCTTCAACCTTCACGGAAAGGACCCGGGAGTTTATCCTGATATCTGCACCGGAGGAAATGGCCATTGCAGAGGCATCCTTATCGAACTGGTCCCTGTCCATAACTATGGTTCGGTCACCCTTGTGTATGTGTATGCTTTTCCCGTTCGGGAAGAAAATATGAGCTCCGTTTACGGAATTTACCTCGGCCTGTGTTTTCACGTATTTGAAAACCCGCTCAGAAACAAGGCCGGTGCATTCCACCGGTCTGCCGACTTCCCGGTGTTCTTCCAGGTTCACGACGTCGAAGCCAAGCCTGGCAAGGCTGTAGCTCACGTAGGAACCAGAAGGTCCTGAACCAACAACGAGGACATCGTGCACTGTCCGCTAATTCCTACAAGGATAAAAAGATTGCAAGGTATCTGTTAACCTAAATTCTATCCCTTCCAGAGTCCTACTGCGAATCCTATAAAGAACATCACAACAGAAAAGGTGATGACAACGCCGCCGAAATGTACCGTAGACGCATAGCTAGAAATCTGGCTCACGAGGTTGCTGATTGATATCTTCGGGATAAGTGAAAAACTTATGAAATATGCAATCATAAATGCCACGATGAGCAGGATAACTGATGTGAATGCCTTTTTTATCGCTAACCCGAAAAATAAGCCATCTACAAACAGCAGGAGAACTGTTATCTCCTGGCTGAAAGGTTCAAGGAAGGTTGGATACGTCATTGTGAATCACTTTAATTATAATGTCTGACAATATAAAATGCTTTCTATTTAACAATTGCTACCGAAAATGATCACACGGACACCCCAGACCGGCAGATCTTGTCTGTGCTGTTGAAAATCCCCTTGAATGATTTCTGTCTGCATTGTATCCATACGCAAGATCGACATCCATGGATATTCCAGCATGCCTGATTGCGCAAGGAGAGTCGGCCCGGGAAGTTTACTGATGGTCATTTGTTGTCCGACATGCAATATATAATTGAAAGATACGCCGTGAAAAAAGGGGAGATAGTTCCGGTGGTCATTCCATAAACTGATCCAGAGTTGTTGGCTTAGTACTTGAGCGGGTGGTTTGCCCATTGGTTCCAGTGCTGTAAGTGGATTCAGGTATGGTGATCTCGTCGCCCAGGCTCTCAAGGACACGATTCAGCGTTTCCCTCACCCTGCTTGCGTAGTAATTCCAGTCAGGGACTCCATCGAATTTGGCGCCATCAATGAACGGTTCCACCTCCTGCGGTGATTTCCTGCTGTTTGTAACTATCCACGATACCTTCATCCCCGGTATGAACGTCTCCCCTCTGTCCATGAGCTTTTTCGCCACCCTGACGTTGGCAAGGTTCATGTTTTCCTTGTACTCTCCGAATTTTCTAACCGATCTGGATATAACCAGCTTTTCCATGGGAATGCTCGGATCCCCTGAACTCACCATCTTCACGAGATTGTTTGCATATTCTCTCGCCCCATCCACGTTCTTGCTGAGGACATAATCAAACACCTTCGACAGAGCCTCGCTCTGCAGATCGAAGGAATCTGTCCTCCTCACCTCGTATCCCCGGACGAGAACAGTGCCTGCCTGCTCAGTGGGGAAGACAATCTTCCCTGCATATCTTTTCTTCGCTCCATGGGAGAAGAATGGGTCCATGACCTTCTCAAACTCAACAATGATCCCTTCCTTCTCCGAAAGTCTGCTGCTCAGGCTTTCCCCAATCTTTATAGCCTCTTCATGCGTGGCAGCTCCTGACTCTATGAATATGCTGTCAGTATCCCCATATATCACCCTCTTTCCCTCAGACTTCAGGAGGTCAATAAGGCCGGTTATGGTATCACGGGCATATGCGGTTATGGCACCTCCTATTTCAAGATTAGTGAACCGGTAGAAAGATGAGGCAAGCACTCCGTAAAAGGTGTTCATAAGTATTTTCAATGCACCCTGAATGCCGTCCAGGTAGTTCTTCTCCTCAGCAGTGGCAGCCTTCTTCATATCCCTCTTAACCTTGTCCCTTTCCTCCATGAGGTTCTTTAGTATCCTCGGAACCAGACCGGGTCTGACCGATGGATCAAGGAACCTCGCTCCGGTAGGAGCAACAATTGTGCCCTTAGGATCAAAGGTTGTGAAACAGATATTGTACTTCATTATCATGGATGGGTACATGCTCTTGAAATCCAGGACAACGACGTTGTCATACAATCCAGCCCCGATGGAATGAACATAACCTCCCTCTATGGGTTTTTCCTTGATATCGTGCGATGTCATCGGAACGCCGATTTTCTCGCGGTCTGCCTGTCTTATCAGTATGGAATCAACGTAGTTGCTGGTTCCGCCATTTGTTACGTCGTCCAGTGGAAGTTTTGTGACTGTGGACATGAACAGATTCCTGTCAATCACCCTCATCCTCCTGAATATCTCGAGCGTGAGGAAAGCATCCTTAATGCAGTAATCAATAACTTCCTGGCGCCGGTTGGCCCATTCCTCCTCTATCTTCAGCCTGTTAATGTTATCCTTCCCCTCGCCCAGAAGTTCCATCGCCACATAGTTCAGGGTTTCATGTTTCGGGTGAAGAATTTTTTTCACATTCCACCATGTGTCGCTTATTACCCTTCCGTGCAGCCTCCAGTACTGGTTGTTTACCCTGTTAGGCCTCCTGAAATCCCTGCCTATGTTGAATTGCACGCCATTCTTGGCCATCCTCTCCTGGATCATGGGCAGATCGTATCCGTCAATGTTGTAACCTGTCAGGACATCAGGGTCTTCCGCACACACAAGTTTGACAAAATCCTGGAGAAGTTCTTTCTCCTTACCTGAAACCTCTCCTTTACTGATCCTGTTACCCATGGAAATGGCATACCCTATCACATAAATCTCCCCGGACTGGATGGAGTTCTCAATGTCAAAACTGAGGATTTTCAGTTCAGGGTTGAAAGGAGTTGTATCACGTATATTGTCTATTCTGATCACAATATCAGTGGAGTACCTGCCCTTCGCTTCAGGCATCTCTTCGCCTTCAATTTCCACACTGGCACCGAGGTCAAGATCATATATGAAGCGGTGATGAAATGGAATGTCCGAGGAAAGTGTTTCGGAATCGCAGAGAGCACGGAGTTCAGGCACTTTCCACGGAGACTTTACAAACACTCTTTTAATGGGCCTTTCCTGGCCGTAGAGCCATAACTTCAGATCCTTCTCGCTGACATACTCAGGATTCTTCCTGAAACTCTCCATGAACGCATCAGAGGGAGCAACTATGTCGAAATATGGCTTGAAGCCGAAATAAAGTGCCGTGGCTGATCTGCCGTCATCTGTCCTGCCGAACAGCTCAACGGTGACATCCCTCTGCCTGTAGGAGGAAGCTACAATCCTGAGCCTTATCTTCATCGTGCTCATCATATACTGTTCCAATATTAATTATGCTGGTCAGGCCTGATCGTTTTCCAATATATGTGCTCACAGTGAGACTAGGCGTCCGGTAGCTGCGGACTCATTTGCAGCATTCACTATCCGGACCACTGCCTCACCATCTTCACCCGATGCTATGTTGGCTTCTTCTCCACTGGCAAAGGAAGCGAAGGATCTGATCTCTCCTTCATAGGGAGACCCTCCGTTGTAGGTATCAACAATCTTACCGTTTCTCTCCAGGGACCCCTTTATGGTCACGCCAAATATCCCCCGTCCGACGGCTGTTCCCTTTGTTCCGAATATATAGAGGCTGTTGTCCGGATCCGGCGTGGAACGTGAGGAAATTGCGGTGGCAATCATGTCAGGATATGCAAGGCTAACCTGTTGTGTCTCCTCAATCACGCTGCCACGGGGAAACTTTACGGAACTTACGGCTTCCGGCTTTCCTCCAAGCGCGTAGATGATGGTGTCAATGACGTGCACACCGGTACCCATTATGGATCCTCCACCCACCTTCTCATCTTCTGTCCACCACTTCTGTTTTTCCGAGGTGTGGGGCGAGGACGGGGGGCCTCCCCACATTCCAAAGGCAGCTACCGGCTTTCCTAGATCGCCAGCCTGCACGGAATCCCTGATCTTCTTCACCGCCGGGTGGAATCTCATGTGAAACCCGACTGCCAGCTTAAGCCCATTCTTCCTGCTCAATGAAACGAGATCAGCAGCCTCCTTGACGCTCAGCGTCATCTGCTTCTCGAGGAGCACATGCTTTCCGGCCTCAAGAGCCAGCTTAGCCTGGGGGTAGTGGAGAAAATTAGGAGAACCGATGTACACAGCCTCTACCCGTGATGATAGCATTCTCTTAAGGTCTGAATAATATTCAGATCCGTTCTCCTTTGCAACTTCCGTTCCCTTTGCAGCATCGGAGCTGTAGATCGATCCTATGCTGAACCCGGCCGCCCTTATGGCTGGGATAACCCTGTTGGTTGAATGGTTTCCAAGTCCTATGATACCAAAATCCATGAATCAAGAGTGATCTTCAGCCTCTTATATTTTTCCGAGATCACTGCCGCAAAACTTTCTCGTAAACAGTAGCAGACTCGAAACCATCAAGGGTGGGAAAATTTCTGCTGAGGTAACCGGCATCCGATTTCGGTATGCAGGTAATCCCGTCTCCTTCCGCCACGAGGTCACCGCCCCCGTTCAAAACCTGAACCAGTTCCGTGTTTCCATCCCAAACGTACACCAGGCTCTTTCTCCCCGACTCCATGAATTTTCCCCTACCACTGTATGTATCACCGATTTTCACAAAACTCCAACCTTCATTTACCATGATCGGCCCTTTGAAATCCACGATCTTAAATCCAGAGGTCGATGGTGTGCCTTGAAAGAAGCTGTATGACTTTACGGGTTGAAAGCCCATCTTGAGTGATAGGTTAATCGATCTCGTGTTTCTGTCTTCTATTAGCATTCTTGCAAGATTATGCCCGTGTCCCATTGCAAGTTGCATCAGATACAGGGATAATGATATTCCCACGCCCTTTCTCCAGGCATCCGGATGCACCCTCAGACCACTCAGCCACGCCGATCCGTCCTCAAGGTAGTTTATCTTGCCGAATCCTAGAATTCTAGCCTCCTCGTATACAACCACTGAACCGTCGCTCATATACGAAGGGCCGATGGTGTTGATGTAATCATCATATCCGGAAGCCGTGGAAATCTCGCTTACGGCGGGCCAGTCTTCCATGGAGGCGTGCCTTATTCCCATAATTTTGCCCCGAATGTAAACTCTAACCCCGTTGCAATATGCATCGAATATATCATCGAAAAGTAATATTTAGAAATGATGCATACACGAATGTGGATCACATGAACGGAAAGACATCTCTTAGGCCAATTAAGGAAGTAGCTGCGGATCTTGGTCTCAATGAGGCTGATTATGAAACTTATGGAAGTACAATAGCAAAACTTTCACTTTCGCTTGCCGGAAGGAACACGAAAGATGGAAAACTTATCCTGGTGACGGCAATAAATCCAACTCCGGCCGGAGAAGGGAAAACCACCACCACAATCGGCCTGGGACAGGCGTTCAGGAAACTTGGGAAAAAAGTCGTCATAGCCATCCGCGAACCCTCCCTCGGGCCGTGTTTCGGCATAAAAGGTGGAGCCACGGGAGGCGGCATGGCTACGGTTGAGCCCAGCGACAGGATCAACCTCATCTTCACGGGAGACTTCCCCGCGGTAACTGCGGCACACAATCTCCTATCCGCTATGATAAACAACCACATTTACCATGGAAACAAACTTGGCATCGACCAGAAGAGGATAGTATTTCCAAGGACCATAGACATGAACGACAGGTCTCTAAGAAACATCATTGTCGGTGTCGGGGACAGGGAAACAGGATCTCTTAACATGGACAGGTTCGTAATCACTCCCGCGTCTGAAATAATGGCAATACTCGGCCTTTCCACCAGCTATGGGGATCTGAAGGAAAGGCTGGGAAAAATAATCGTGGGATACGATTCCAAATCCAATCCTGTTTTCTGCAGGGACCTGAAAGCTCAGGGGGCAATGGCATCGCTTCTGGTAGATGCACTGAAACCTAACCTTGTGCAGACGCAGGATGGAACGCCGGCAATGATACACACCGGTCCATTCGGGAACATTGCCCATGGCACTTCCAGCGTTCTTGCGGACAGGATTGCTCTGAAACTTTCCGACTACCTGATCACAGAAGCGGGCTTCGGTTCTGAACTAGGCGCAGAGAAATTCTTCGACCTCGTATCAAGGGTGGCCGATCTTCCAATCAATGCGGTTGTGCTGGTAGCGACAATAAGGGCGCTGAAGCATAACGGTGGTGCGAAGGAACTCAATGCAGAGGACCTGGGGGCTCTTGAATCGGGCTTTGCCAACCTGAAAAGGCACATCTCCCTTATCAGGGGATTCGGGTTTGACCCGGTTGTGAGCATCAATAGGTTCCAGACAGATACTGATGCGGAAATCGCGCTGCTGGAAAAGCTGCTCAGGGACGAGAAAGCAAGATGGGCTCTTTCAGAGGTTTACGGCAAAGGTGCAGAAGGCGGGATGAAACTTGCGGAAGCAGTCCTGGAGGCAATAGGGCAGTCAGGTGGAAAGGTTAACAGGGTCTACGATCTTGGCGACTCCGTAAAGGACAAGATAATGAAGATCTCCAGGAATGTGTATGGTGCTGATGATGTTGTATATTCCAAGGAGGCGCTGAGGGATCTGAAACGCATTTCAAAGATGGGACTAGACAGCCTCCCTGTGTGCATGGCGAAGACGCAATATTCGCTTTCAGACGACGCCACACTGTTGAACAGCCCCAAGGGCTTCAAGGTGCACGTTGAATCAATAAACGTCTCTGCTGGGGCGGGCTTTATAGTGCCCATCCTTGGTGAGATAATGACAATGCCGGGATTGCCGGAACATCCCGCGGCGGAAAATGTGGATGTGGATGAAGCAGGCAATATAATAGGCCTGTTCTGAACCATTTTCCAGCTGTGGGTGTATCACCCGGATCAGGGATGAAACAGCCCAGGAGTTCCTGGGCGAAATATTTCGCCGATGATCACAGTCATCAACATTTATAACGCCTCCATTCTTCCCTTCAGTGTTGCTCATAGAAAACTCGGATAGGATTCTCGACAGGCAGTGCACTCTTGAATTGCGGAACGATTACCCGGTTCTTGCGCTTTCGACTTCTCTCAAGGAATCCATTCCAGGGATTGCCATTGTTTCCCGTGATTATGTAGAGATGATCCTTTTTGTGCCGAAATCTCAGGATAATTCCAGGGACATGAAAATCTTCCTGGACCGCTTCAATGCGGTTGATCTCGGTGCAATGTGGGCAATCAGGGCGAAAAGCACGGAATATCCACCTGTTGAAACCTTCAGGATGATCACAAGCGTCCCTTCGGTTGTGCTCGATGGAATGATTCTGTCGCGTGGTGCCTTGAGAGTTAATGTGAGATTCAGCCATGAGCATTCCGAAAAGGTATCCGAGGCCATCATGAAAGCATCTTCCAGTATCAGGGGACTCTTTCCTGTATACCTTGGACAGAGCAGGGGCGCCTTGAATTTCCTCAGGGAGATAAACAGCTCCATACCCCTTGATTATATTTCACTTTCAAGTTTTCCACCCGAGGAGGAGAAGATCAGGGAGAGAAACCCTGTTCCCGGATCGTGGGTGAGGGAAATTAGATACATATCAGATGATGACATCGATGCCGTATACCTTTCCGGCCTGCCGGGGGCCGGTAACCTGCCAACGGAGGCCGTAGGGTCTGAAACAAGGTTCGGAACGCGTACTTCCAACAAGGTGCTTCAGATGATCCAGGCAGAAACGGCTATAGTTCCAATACCGACCTTCTTCAGGAGCCAGGGGTTCGATGGAACCCGTTTCCAGATGGATTTTGCAGTGCCAAGGGATTACGGCAGCGGATTCCTGAAGATAGTCGCAGGTGTTGGTGAGAAATTCAAAGAATGGAAGATTTCCATTGCAGGTATAATTCCTTTCGATGAAATCATACGGTAAATCCGTTACTAATTGCAACACATTTATTAATTATATTAACCAATAGTATAATTAATAGTCATAGAATAATAATTCCATGGCATCGGAGCAAGAGGCATGGAATCATAAGCAGGTACGGTACCTCGGTTTGGCAAGAATGATAAGATCCGTTGGTACCGGCGCAATATGGCCGTTCATTGCGCTTTATTTCAGCCTGGATCTGCGCCTGCCTCTGTATATTACCGGAATGATATTCTCCGTTTATTTTGCCACAGGTATAGTTTCGCAACCGGTTTCAGGCCTGCTCGCTGATTTCCTGGGCAGGAAGCCGACAATGGTTGTCGCATCCTCACTCTATATACTGGTCTCCTCTGCACTATTCCTTGCAGATGTTCTTCACGGCAGTGCCATCATTATATCCACCCTGTTTGTCTGCTTCGCACTGCCGTCGGCCATTGAGTACCCTGCAATGAACGCAATGGTTTCCGACCTCTCTCCTGGGACAGGCAAGAGCCATGCATTTTCAACATTCAGGACAATTTTCAACGCTGGGTGGATTATGGGCCCTCTATTCGGAGTGATTTTCTTTCAGCTGGGGTTCTCTCTAATCTTCCTTCTGAATGTCATTACTTCGGTTGCATCGCTGCTGTTCATCCTTGTCTTCATTGATGGCAGCAGTAGTTTCGGGCGCCTGGAAGCGATCCGGGTAGGCGATCTGCACTTCAAACTTGACCGCCTCATAATCATTTTCGGAAGCGGCGTGTTTTTTCTGGCAGTGCTTGCGGGACAATTCCAGACTTCGCTGCCGCTCTTCTCTGCCCATTCAATACTCATAAACCCGGCGCTCTATGGCTATGTCTACGCCGTAAATGGAATAACCGTTGTGGTTTCGCAACCGGTTATAAACAGGATCATGCGCAGGTTCAGTGACATGCAGTCCATGGTCCTCGGAGTCCTCTTCTATATCATCGGTTATTGGGCAGTGGCTTTCACCGCAACCCTTCCACAGTTGATACTGGACATGGTCATCATAACCACCGGAGAGAACCTTACGGCGCCGGCGGAGAACTCTATCATTTCTTCATACTCCCCGCGGGAGAAGACAGGCAGATACATGGCGTTCAAGAGTGCGATGTGGGGAATGGGTAGCATGGTCGGTCCCTCAGCCGGATTGTTATTCCTTTATGGTTTCAAGTACAGTGGACCCCTTACATGGTCGTCTATCGGCCTTTTTGGAGTAGCTGCAATCGCTGCATTTCTGCTGTTCGCATCCGGAATGAAGAGACAGGTAAAACATATACGTGCGAACCTTAAGGTTCATGAGGATTTTTAACTTTGATCATGTATAGTTTAAAAAAGGCGCTATCCAGCGGTTATCCGGCTACTCTTCCCTCTCATGCCCGAAGAATGACACCCCAAACGCACCAGAAAAACGGCAGATAATACCAAATTTTGTCAGAAAATATTTATCAGGGTAAAGGCTTTACACCTAGTGGTAAGAAATGACCAAATTCGTTCTGATATCTGATACCACGCTTGCATATGAATACAGGAATTTCCCCCTGCTGGACTTTCTTCCCTGCGCCCCAAGTAAGACAATCCCGGCTCCGGTATACAAATTCCTCAAGGGGCCGGCTCCCCCTGCCCTGCCCGATGGACAGGCGGTTTTCTCACAGTACTCAATAAGAAAGCTGGAGGCGGCGCTTCTAAGGAAATACAGGAGAGAGGATGTTGCCGTTGCCCACGAGGACTATCTGTCAAACTTCATAAAGGATGATACGGAAATCATTGGCATATCCACAATGGATCCTCTCGGCCTCGGTCCGACAACAATGTCATACTTTGCCCTCTTCGGCGGTGACCTCAACGCATGGGTAAGAAGGGAATGGGACGCACTGGTCGCCAAGGTTAACGCGGCCCGGTCAGGCACAAAGGCGAAGCTGATTGTCGGCGGTCCAGGTGTATGGGAATTCACCATACTGAGGGATGAGATAGACAAGTACAACTTCGATTACATAGTCCAGGGTGAAATGGACGACATGGTTGGAACCCTGTTCGAACAGATAACATCAGGCGATATTGATCCTGCGGTTTTCTACCAGGGATACATGACATATGATGATCATTTCAGGAAAGTCATAAAGAAGGATCCGAAATTCCTTGCCAGAGGCATCACGCAGCAGGCGTTTCCGAAACTTGAGGAGATACCGGAGATAGTTGCACCGTCCATGAAAGGCATGGTTGAGGTAATGAGGGGATGTGGTGTCGGGTGTGATTTCTGTGAAGTTACCCTCAGGCCGCTTCGATATTACCCTATAGAAAAGATGAAACGGGAGATTGAGGTAAATGTTCGGGCAGGACAGACCAACGCGTGGCTCCACTCCGATGAAATATTTGGCTTCAAGCACGGGAACATGTTTGAGCCCAACGAGGAAGCCATCAGCGATATATTCTCCGCGGCAATGGGCGTAAAGGGCGTGAAAACATCCAATCCTACCCATGGCAGGATATCCATACCGGCGGGATATCCCGAAATGATCAGCAACTTCTCAAAAATACTCAAGGCAGGCCCAAGGAACTGGATAGGAATACAGACCGGTGTCGAGACCGGTAGTGACGAGCTTGCAAGAAAACACATGCCAAACAAGACATTGCCGCTGAAAATAGGACCGGATGGATCGTGGCAGGATATTGTTTGGCAGGGAGTGCATACCGAAACAAGATACTACTGGAGGCCGGCTTTTACTCTACAGGTGGGGCAGCAGGATGAAACCGATGAAGATAACTGGGACAGCATAGCAATGATCAACAGGCTCAGCAACTCCTTTGTTGACGGAAGACCGTTCGAATTCACCGTCACGCCTCTGCTCAACGTTCCACTCGGAAGGATAAAGTCAAGAAGCCTGAACACTGAAATGCTCTCCACCTCAATGCTTGCAGTATATTACGCATCGTACAGGCATCTAGCCAAGATGGCTACCAGGGATGGCTTCCGTGACAGCCGTGGCGGATTCGTATCGAGGCTTGGAACCGGTGGCATAATTTCCCTCGGGGGAAGGCTGATGCTAAGAACTGTGGAAAACATCGCCAGGAAGCGTGGAGTGGATATAGACAAGGTCAAGAGATGGGGTAACGAACACGACAAGGAGATTACCAGCCTGGCATCACTGTCCAGAGCCTGAATCCCATATTTTTTTTTGACCGCCATAAAATTTTCCATTGTGGTTGATGAAGGACAGTGCTACTTTTGCCTTCATGATAGTTAGCGATAAATCTCAATATTGGGACGGGATCCAGCAAGGTGCCCGCAACAGTCCTTAAGGTTGATCAGAATACCCCGGATCCGAGGGTCGTGGAAGCAGCTGCGAAGGTCATAACGGATGGCGGAACAGTTGTTTTTCCAACCGAGACTGTATATGGCCTTGGGGCTGATGCACTCTCCGCCGAGGCATGCGGAAAGATATTTTCTGCAAAGAGGAGGCCGGCGGACAATCCCCTCATAATACACATAAGCTCTATGTCGGAGCTTGACAGCATATGCATGAATATCCCCGATACAGTGAGGACTGCAATGGAACGCATCTGGCCAGGACCCGTCACGCTTCTTCTGGAACGCAAACAACTGGTTCCGGATATAGTAACTGCAGGCCTGCCAACCGTGGCTGTAAGGATACCTGCCAATCCCCTTGCACTGGCACTGATTAAAAGGAGTGGGACCCCGATTGCCGCTCCAAGCGCCAACATCGCCACAAGGCCGAGTATAGTTGACGCCTCGGATGCAATAAAGGAACTGGGGAACGTGGTGGATATGATACTTGATTCAGGAAGGACTTACTTTGGAATAGAGTCCACCATAGTCGACGTGACCAGGAAACCATACGTTATGCTACGGCCTGGAGTATATTCTCCCGACGACCTCAGGCCGTTTCTGGGGGAGATCATTTCTGATCTGCATGATACGGGAGGGATTGGAAGCCAGGTGCCTCTGGCTCCGGGAATGAAATACACACACTACTCCCCGAACAAACCCCTGATCCTGATAACCGATGAAAATCTCTTCAGGAACATCCCTTCAATAACCAGCAGAGTGACACTGATCGGAACGTCCCAGATGATTCATGGGCTGGCTGGCGACAACATTTCCCTCGGTGACGGTGAAAACACATATGAAGTGGCGTCAAACCTCTTCAAGGCATTCAGGGAGCTTGAGGACAGGAATTCCCTGGCCGGCTGCATCCACCCTATCAGGGAGGATGGAATAGGCATGGCTGTGATGAACAGGATCGGTAAGGCAGCCTCAAGAACCATCGGGACCGAAACTGATCTGCGCCGGTACATTGATGGTCTGTTGGACCCCAGACATAAGTAAATAAATTCTATATGCATTGAGCATTGATGAAAAAAGTTGCAGTCATAATGGGAAGCAAGAATGACTATGATTACATGAAGGATGCAATCACAACTCTCAATGAATTCGGTGTCGAAACAGAGGTCAGGATTGTATCCGCACACAGGACTCCAAGATTCATGATAGAATTTTCGTCCGAAGCTTCCGGTAGGGGGATTGAAGTAATAATTGCAGGAGCAGGAGGCGCTGCACACCTTCCGGGCATGACCGCATCCGTTACCCATCTTCCTGTGATAGGTGTGCCGATACCAACAAAGAACCTGAACGGGATTGACTCCCTGCTGTCCATAGTGCAGATGCCATCTGGAATTCCGGTTGCAACCGTCGCAATAGGGAATTCGAGGAACGCGGCTCTGCTTGCACTTCGCATTCTCTCCATAAAGTATCCTGAAATAAGGAAAAAGATCCAGGAGTACATGGAATCCGAACAGAAACGCGTCCTCGGTGAATCGGTTTGACACGGATAGGTATAATCGGGTCAGGACAGCTTGGCTGGATGATGATCCTCGAGGGAAAAAAACTTGGCGACGAGTATTACGTGCTGGGCGGGGACAAGAGTGACCCCGCTTCGCGAATAGCGGACAGGCATTTTCCATACGAGGATTACAGGAGGTTCGTTGATGAATGCGACATAGTAACCTATGAGTTTGAGCACGTCAATGCAGAAGCCCTGGAATATGCAAGCTCAAAGGAAAAACTCAGGCCAGGGATAGAACCCATCAGGCTGAAGAGGGACAGGAGCCTGGAGAAGGGGTTCCTAAGGTCTGGAAATTTTCCCATACCGAGGTATGAGACGGCAGAGAGTTTGCCCGATCTTGCAAGGATACGGAAGGAATTCGGGAGGTGCGTCATAAAGACTGCCGCCGGCGGGTATGACGGAAAGGGCCAGTACTTCCTCAAGGATGGGGAACCTCTCCCTGATGGCATTCCCGAGCAGAAATATGTTGTTGAGGAGTTTGTGGACTACCAGCACGAGGCTTCCATCATAATATCACGCTCGACCAGGGGAGAAATTTCGGCTCATGTGCCATCATACAATCTCAACCTCAACGGAATACTCATAAACAGTTTCGCTCCGTCGGAAGACAACGGCATGTTTGAGATATCCAGGAAACTGGTGCAGTCGCTTAACTACACAGGGGTAATGGGCATAGAGTTCTTCATAGTGGACGGAAAGCCCCTCATTAATGAATTCGCACCCAGGGTGCACAATACCGGCCATCATACCCTAATGGGTTCATCCATATCGCAATTTGAACAGCACATAAGGGCCATCAGCGGACTGCCGGTCGGGACTCCCGAACTTCTCAGGCCAAGCGGGATTGTCAACATAATAGGAACGGAACTGAACAACATACGGAAGATCAGCATCCTTAAAGTAGGCGGCACCCAGATATACTGGTACGGAAAATCTGAAGTCAGGAGGAAGAGAAAAATGGGGCATGTGAATTGCATTTCCGACTCCAGGGAAGGGATAAACGTCAAACTGGGGCAGGTCATGGCTATTGTTTATGGCAGCGATCTTGCAAAGTTCATCTAGGGGCTAAAGTATAACAACAGCCTTAACGCCGGGAACCGACTTTATCCTGGCCAGCATGCCCGGGGGGACAGGGACATCAGTCACTATTATTGCCTTCGGATCCTCCACCAGGTCCGGATCATCGCCTATCACCTGGCGTATGCTAATTTTTTCCCTTGCTATGATATCGGCGACGCCAGCGATTATGCCAGAACGGCTTGCGGAATCCGGAAGTATTTCTATAACGCCCATTCCAACCTTGGAACTCGCCATGCCCAGGTTGCAGACGGGCCTTAAATTCTGGAAAAATTCCAGGAGCGTGGAATCTTCGGAAATTTTCCTGAGAGTTTCCACGACAACTCTCCTGTCGACGCTGATAGCTTCGGCAATTGAGTTCGGTTTTATCTCTATACCATCACAATAAATCCTCAGTTTCCTGTCCATATCCATCTCCACGTTCAACCCTATGGAGATCATCTTTTTAACAACCTTCTGTTGTGACGGATTGCGGATAAATTTTCCACTTATCTGATCCCACATGAATAAAGTCACTTGAATTACTTTAAAAATCTTGCTCTTAAAAAATAGGAATGAGAATCAGGTTCCGTCGCTGATTCCATCCTCTGAAAGCTGGATGACGGTTTCACCCTCAGGAAGGTAAGGAGAGTCAATCAGCCTGGCAATTCTCTTTCCCGCCTTGCTTTTCCTGAGATATATCCTGAAGGTTGCGGTGTGGCCAACTATATTCCCGCCGATTGGGGTGGTGGGGTCTCCAAAAAATACGTCAGGCCTGGCAGATACCTGGTTTGTTACGGCTATGATTGCGTTGTAGATGGTGGAGAACTTCAGCAGATCGTGCATGTGCCTGTTGAGGAGCTGCTGTCTCTCAGCCAGAGACCCTCTTCCCATGTATTCTGACCTGAAGTGGGAAGTCAGGGAATCAACGACCACAAGCTTTATATTGAATTCCTTGGCAAGATCGGCTGCCTTTTCGGCCAGGAGTATCTGGTGGTGCGAGTTGTATGCCCTTGCCACATGTATGCGCTTCAGGGTCTCGTCAGGGTCAAGCCCCTTGGCCCTTGCCATCTGCACTATCCTTTCAGGCCTGAAGGTGTTCTCGGTATCTATTATCATGGTTTCAGCCTCCAGCCCGCCCTTCTCGAATGGCATGGTCACGTTTACTGCAAGCTGGTGCATAATCTGCGTCTTCCCCGATCCGAATTCCCCGAAGAACTCAGTTATGGACTGAGTTTCGAGCCCGCCACCAAGCAGATCGTCAAGGTTCTTGCTCCCGGTTGTCAATTTCCTGACTTCCTTCCTGCGGGCAAGGATCTCCTCACCGGTCTCGAAATTGCCGACGTCAGCGGCCTTTCTCGCAGCATTTATTATCTTGATTGCAGCGCCTTCCGCTATGCCACTTACCTCTGACAGGTCCTTTGGCGACGCGACGGCCAGGGTCATTATGTCGTCATATCCGTTTTCTCTCAATTTCTCGGCAGTCGCCTCTCCGACTCCGGCCAGATCTTCTATGGTTATTTTCTTAGTTTCCTTCTCATTTCCTGCCATTAGTAAAACACCTCTTTGCCTATGTTCAGGCTCCGGTCCGTCATATCTATTGATTCATGCTGACCTGCAGAAGCCAGGGACGATCTTATGGCATCTACGTTCTCCGGCACTACGATGCTTTCCTGGTGGACTGCCTGGATATAGTTCAGCCGATCTCCCTTTACGCTAACACTGTCCTGCCAGATAACTATTTCGTAGAGATCCGATCTGTCTCTGTTCCCCTCCCTGGACATATCCATTATCTGTGCTGTGGAAGTGAGGCCATCCTTTCCGGAGATGAGCCTTACTCTCCTGAACTTGCTCCACGCACCAATAACCTCTTCCCGTGTTACATTTTTCCTGAGCTTTGCATCCACAACATGAACGTGCATAAGGGTTGTGGGAACCTTGACTGCAACGGTGTCTATGTCAATGTCCCTTATCACGGTCTTTACGTCTGGGGCGTGGTGTGACGGGAATTTAAGGCTTGGCTCTATGGCATTAATCGGCCCCTTCTTGCTGTCATTTGGATCGGTTGCCCTCCTTATCAATGTGGCGCTGACGTGCTGTATTCCAATTTCCGAGTGGACAGGAAAGAGGCTCCTCGCGAGTCCGGTCGTGTTGCAGGAGACCACCCTGACAGACTTCTTACCGTAGCAGTCGTCGTAACTGGAATAAGCATTGAAGCTGGCATCCGCCACAGAGCTGTCCTCACCTCCCTGAAATATGGCATTTATCTTTCCTCTGTACATAGTTCTGTTCTTCTCGCCCATCCCCTCGGGCGTTGCATCCACAACTATGTCGCTTATGGATAGCAGATCTGGGAGTAAACCCGCAGTCTCTATTCCCGCTTCCTTAAATTTCCTGGCCGATGTTTCGTCAGGAACGTATATCCTGAAGGTCTTCGCAGCCATTCTGGTTACATAGTCCGGCGTCGCCTTCACTATGCCGGAGACCTTCATGTCTGTTTGCTTGAGAACGGCACTGGCTACCCTCCTGCCGATTGTCCCATACCCGTTCACTGCTACATTTATCATGGTATTCTCATGATTAGAGGGAGGTATAAAGAGCTTGTTTTTACGCCACGCACCATCAACCGGGAGCGGCTGCTGTATGGACTGACATGAAAGTTTTTTAAATCAGCCATTCATATGGGAAAAATGGTATCAATTAAATTAATTGTATGTGTGGTACTATTAACAATTATACCAAATATGGGAATATTGGCACATGCCTCTACACCTGGTTCCGGGTCGCAGGTTGGCAATTACTACAATTTTTCCGGGCAAGGTGTTGGATCATTTCCGCAAAATGCGACGTGGGTACAGTTTTCGCATGCGGGCAATGGAACCGGATTCAACGCATCAATCAAGAACGGGCAATACGGAAAGGGGCTGAGCATTACCACTGATGATAATTATGGGATGTCATACCTGAGGATGGCGCTCGCGACCTCTCTTTACACAATGGTGCAGATAGGCTTCTCCTGGAACGATAACCTGAGCATAGGTTACACACTGGTATCATTTCCTGTCTATTACGGAAATTCAATGGTGGGAGATATACTGATAAACCGATCCCTGAATACCACGGTTATTTCTGCAGAGGGCGTTGACTACCGTCTATCACATGAACCAAGAATGAATGTCTATTACGACATTAAGCTATTTTTCTCAACTTCATACGGGAAAAACTTCTATCTGGAAATGTTCAGAAATGGCAGCAGTTACATCGTCCTTCCCCTGGACATCCCCACCGAGGCGGTGTATGGGGGGAATCTGTCAATCATGGCTGGCGGTGCGATTTCCAATATAAACATATATAACATAACGGATGTCCCGGAACCGGGCGGCATCTTCCATACCGCACGGACTGGAGCGCCGTTCAGCTTCTCCAATTCCACAATACCGGCAGCATACAGGCCGTATGGAACTCAGAACCAGGCGATCCTCTTTCCATCGCAGAACTTTGCCTACTATATCGGCTGGAACGGCGACATCATCAGGTACAATTATGAGAACGGGAGCTTCTCGCAGATTTACACGGCCACCGCTGATTCATCATTCAAGCCGGTCGGCCTATACTCATGGCTGAACACCATCTATTTTCTGAGTTCCTGGTCGAATTCCTCTGAAATATTTTGCATTAACGTGACTTCCGGCATGCAGGACAATTTTACCTTCTACGGCCTTAACGACCCATCCGGCCTCATCGCATCCGGCGGTGATGAAGTGGTTGAATACAACGTGAGTGGCAGCATGTTTGTTATAAACGTCTCCACCGGAAATTCATCCGGAGCCATTTCCGCGTGGCCCAGGGAAAAGGCATATTCCTTAACTGGAATCTATGCAGCAGGCGGTTTCATAATGGTCGAGGGGGTTAACGAAACAAACGGATCAACAGTAACGGAAAGAATTGACCCCGCATCACTTTCTAAAACAACGGTATCCAGCAACCAGTATTCAAGGTTTGACGGCTCCGTTAACGTTTACAAGATCGATTCCGGCTACGAAGGCACTTCCTCCATCCTGAGCAGTACCTTATCAGGTGAAAGCTATTTCACCATGGCAGGCGAAAACAATGAGTTCCTGCAGCAGAGCAATTCCAGTATAGCTTATGCCGGACCAACCCCCGTGATATTCAATGGTTCTGCTTACGCGATGGTTGGAAGCTCTTCCATGGAATCACTGCCTATTCCCGTTATTTCCCCGTCAGCGCTGTGGTTCGATGGAAACTTCTCGGCAGGTTCTGAAATAAACGCCACTGAGATCATTATTTTCTACCACGATCAGGCTGACGCCTTTTCGGGAAAAAATGTATCACTGAAAATCAGCAGCCACTACTTTTTAAGGGGGCTTGCCTGTGTAAACACCACAGTTACTTCAGCAGTCGGTTTCACCATGGAAATATCCATAGCCGGTTTCCGCTTTGTTTCAGATAATGAGGATCTGATAATAAATTCCTCAGAGATTCCCGATGGCAACTACTCCATGTCGGTGTATGTCAGCAACAGCGATGGTTACTATTCCACTGCAACTGCCGGCTGTACAGTGGACAACAATAAGCCGGCGGTGATTTCGACACCGGGCAACGGGAGCTCTGTCTACGCCGGGCAGGAAATCCAGGTTAGCGTGTCGAACATAACGGGCTTCCTCAGGGCTCAAATTTCCACACCGTCAATGAATGAAACGAGCTATTTCCCCACTATCGAAATAAATGTTACCGCCACTCAAGGAATGAAACAGTTTCCGGTATACATTAATGTCTCGGACATATACGGGCAGGTTTACTCAAGATACCTCTCATTCACTGTACTTGATACATCATACGGCAATTTCGGCATAAACCTCTACAATGGCGAATTCTTCAGCCACGGGAACCTGACGCTAAGATGGACGCCCATAGGGAATGTCTCCAGCTACGGCCTCATTGTGCGGGGGAAGAATTTTCTCACCAACACATCAGTGGCAGGCACGAATTACAGCATTCAGGTTGGAAACGGAAACTTTACGCTATTCTTGCGTCCGGTTCTAGCTGACGGATCGGTCCTTACGGAATTTGAGTACAATTTCACCGTGATTGCATTTTCTCCGGGCCTTGCGGTCTCTTGCAGCAACAGAACCGAGTATTCCTTTTTCGGTAACTCGCTTAACAACTCATTCTTCATCGCCATAAATTCAAACATAACATCGGAGATAATGGCTAATTTCACCTCTCCATCAGGTACGGTATTTGACAGGTTTAACGGATCAAGCAGCCTTCAAGTGCTTGTTGGACCTGGCAGTGCCGGGTTCGAAAGCAATGGATTTTACACTTTTTCATACATTTCCATATCTGAAAGCGGAACCCGGTCGGCCGCTGCCATCCGGATCTCGGTCAACAATACGATTCCCGTGATCAGTAACCCTCCCGGAAGGAGCCTTTTCATCAACGTTTCGTCGTTTCATATAAACCCCGGTGTCCCGGGAAACTCCAGGGTATTTTATTCCATTTCATCCGCCTCGATCCGGGAAAATTATACGGTATTGGAAAATGGCACTTTCAGGTTGGGGGAGGTTCAGGGTCTTTACCACATCACATTGATGGATGTTACTCCAAGCGGCAATTTTGCGCTTTACAACTTCACGGTGTTTTACTCCGATGCTGAACCCGTCATATCCCTAAATATTTCAGTGAGACAGGCCAGGTTCGTCAATTACACAACGGTAAGCTATAAAGTGGCTGACCCTGCTCCGCTCATGTCGCTTAATGCATCCTTCGGTAAGCACTCGATCTCAGTCAGCAATCCGGCAAATAATGGGAGCTTCATGGTCTTCTTCAATTCAGACGGGGTGTATAACCTCTCAGTTGCTGCAGAGGATCTATGCCTCAACAGCAACAGGTCGGCCAGTGTGACGGTCAACGTTACATATTATGTTACAGTAAGATCGGCATCCATTGCATCAAGCATATTCGGTAATTCAGGGAAATTCAGCCTCGACTTGACGGGCACCAACCTGCAGAACGTGAACATATCCTGGTATCTGGACGGAAAGTATGCCGGTTCGGGAAAAACTTTCTCGGCAGAACTTCCATTGGGGAATTCAAATGTCACATGCATTTTCGCATATGACGGGAAGTCCTTTGAAATTTCAAGGGATAATTTTGTCGTCGGGTTCGATCCGTTCTACGCAGTACTCCTTTCCATAGTGGGAATATCAGGGGTTCGGTACACACTCTCAAGGAAAAAGGATGAGGCTGCCAGGACATTGATACTCAGCAACTCAGGCAAGTCACTGCGTGAGATCAAATTGCTGGGGAGACAGACCAGGGTGCCCGGGGTATCGATCAGGAGGCAGGTAAGGAAACTTTCAGGAAACGGAGAGATCTTGATCGAGAGGGACCTGAGCAGGGAAATATACCTGTTCGTCGGTGGAGAGGAAAAGTGATCATGGATATAACCAGGCTTTCGTACCTTATGGCGGGGTCAAAACGGATGTTTGCATGGAAAAGATTTTTAAAAAGGTTTTGAATAGGGAAAAACTAAGCGGGTCTAGATGAATCATTCTGTTATAGCGTCTTTAGCTCTTCTTTCCATGGTAATGCTTGTTGCAATACCGGCAGTTTCAAGCGCTGCCACTCCAACACTCTCACCTCCGCCGGCTACCCTCCCCGCGGTTGTCTACTATACTGATGCCGTTTCCGGAGTTCATTATACCATCACTACGCCTGAGTGGAACGGCTTCTTTTCCAAGGTGATTGACAACCACGACTTTGTTTCATATAACTGGTCACTTAACGTTACACAGCCACTAATAATATTCGACCTCACCTACACCGGCCTGAATCCATACGGGATGCAATTCATTCTGGCGCTGGAAAAGGTTGGAGGATTCCCCAGCATACAGAATATGTCTGCCGCCTTTAACATGACAAAAAACATGCCCTCCCAAATAAGCGGATACAGCAATATTCAGGCGCTTAATGCCGGCGCTTATCCGGGATTCACGTGGTCTGTTCCGAAGGTCCACAGTCCAGTGACAGAGTATGAAGAGATCGGTGCCATAGGTGCAATCGTAGTGGTCATGTTTGTTCTCTACTTTACTTTCAACAGGAAGAAGTAACCCCCATAAGCCGGCTTAAATTCAGGAATGGACTGAAATGACGCGTTCCGAGGGTCATAAAACAGTATGCATCATGGAATCACCAGGATGCATCCGTGGGATCAGGCTGATGCGAGGGACAGGAACAACAGGATCACATTACGTAATGTCCGATGGTTGCACAACCGTCATTGATCGGGAGACTAAGATAAATATCCACAATTGTCGAGAGCCGGCCAAATCGCAGCGTGGCGATCCCCGCGCATCCAGGAAAGTGTTTTCGGGGAACTTCATGCAGCTTTATGTTGCGATTCGGGCTTTCCCTTCCTGTACGGGTAACTCAGGGGATGATAGATTCTGTCCTGGCGTTGGCTTGTTCATCTGCCCACGATTAAGGAAAGCGGCTGGCCATTCCCGGGGAAACGGCAAAGCGTTCCCACGCAGCATTACCGACATTCACACAATGCCCAAATATGGGGCATTTCAGGGGTCATAGATGGCGTTTCAGCTTCAGGATATCACGAGCGATAGATCCGAAGGGAATAGATAATGAAATCATCAGGAAACGAAAGAGCCTGCGGCGAAAGATTCCTGGCAGACGCCATGCTTGGAAAGCTGTGCCGGTGGATGCGCTTTCTCGGCTATGACGTTGAATACGCAGACAGCTCCATGGGTGATGACGACATAATAAGGAAATGTAGTTCGTCCGGCCTTATCCTTATAACAATGGATGTTGATTTATCGAAACGTTTGGAAAGGTCAATTCTTTTGAGGTCATTCGATATTGATGATCAGCTGCTTACAATACTCGATGCATATCCCTTGGGCAGGGAAAAGGAAATGTCACGGTGTCCCGTATGCAACGGCATCCTGTATTTGAGGAGCGGGGCTGTCGGAGACTCGGTTCCGGTTGCGATAGCAAGGAATTTCCATGAGTTCTGGGAATGCAGCGGTTGCGGCAGGATATACTGGAAAGGATCGCATTATGACAGGATAACGAAGAAACTGTCGGAGTTGAGAGATGAGAATAATATCAGACGAGAAAAGTGATGAGTGGAAGAGCATATACGTGGAGGATCTCGACGATCTGTGGTACCTCAGGAACATAATCAGGAAGGGAGATGCCATCAGGATGACCGTTATGAGGAGGCTTGAGAAACAGGATGACATCAACAGGCTGAAAGAGCAGTCAAGGAAGCCGGTGACCCTTACAATAAGGGCAGATGAAGTTGAATTCCAGGAGTTCGTAGACAGGCTGAAGATACTTGGTACAATAGTTTCTGAAAACGAGAACCTGAGGGGTGAGCACCAATCATTCCTCATTTCTCCAGGTACTACTTTTGACCTGAAGAAGGAGGAATGGAACACAGAAGAGTCGAAACTCATCAAGGAGGCCCAGTCCCACTATTACAGCCAGGAATATGTTTTTGTGAGCCTGGACGACGAACAGGCGACCATATCCGTCATGAGGAGCTACGGCATCCAGTCAGCAGCGAGGATAGATTCCCTGAAGTCTGGAAAATTTTATGAGAACAACTATTCAGAGAAGACCTACATTGGAGAGATAATATCCACGCTGAAAGGCATCATAAGGAAGGAAAGCGTGATAATAGTCCTCGGACCGGGATTCACCCATGACCACCTCTATTCGTCCATCCGCGAGGATAGCGTGCTTGCAAAATACCAGTCATATAATTTTTCCACAGGAAGATCGGATCAGGGTGCGGTGTATGAATTCCTATCCAGACCAGAAAGTGAGCAGATTTTTTCAGAATCAAGGCTTTTGAAGGAGAAGAGGCTGATTGAGGAATTTTCCAGAAACCTAAAAAAAGGGGAAAGGGCTGCATACGGATATGAAGATGTGCTGAAAACAGTTGAAGCCGGATCTGCCGAAAAAATAATGCTTACGGAGGAGGAGTTTCGCAGGGAAAGATCCAGGAGAATACTGGATTTGGCGGCAGGATCTGGAACAGGAATCCATATATTCAGTTCCCAGAGCGAAAGCGGGCAGATGGTCAGGAGTTTTGGCGGGTATTGTGCAATTCTAAGATACTGATCTGGGAAAAGTCACCTGTCAGGAATAATGTGGCAGTTAAAAGTCACGAAAAGGTAAATATATTCTCAACCGTTTAACCGTAAGCGCTCCGATGGTGTAGTCCGGCCAAGCATTTCGGCCTTTCAAGCCGACGACCCGGGTCCAAATCCCGGTCGGAGCACTTTAAAGCAATAGAATGTCTGAAGTCCTGAGTGATCCGTTCAGCGTTTCATTCTCATCAGATATGAATACAGCCTGTATAAATCTGCCAATCCTGACGAGATTCATTACAAGGTCGGGTAAGTTCAGCCCCTACGCGGAAGCCAAGATAAAGACTAATGACTCATGCAAAAATTTATCTTTATCCAGAATGTGAGCGTTTATGGATCAAGCTGGTGAGTATGCACTAAAGGAAAAGGAACTAGGTTTGTGGCATGGCATATTCCAAAGTTTTAGTCACGTTGCTCCAGCAGCAGAGGTTGCGATACTAATAACAGGAACGGCATTAGTAGCTGAGGGATCTACGCCTCTTATATTCATTCTTGCACCACTAATTGTTCTGTTGTGGTTGAACACAAATTATCAGTTTTCGAAATATGTCTCCAGTTCAGGAGGTTATTCGGCCTTTTCCAGGGCGGGATTGGGGAAATCAACAGGCGATATGACGGGGTGGCTTTTTTTCTTCAATGAATTTTTAACTTATACTGGATTTGCTTTATTGTCCTTTGCAGCATTTATTTATCTTCTTGCACCGTCAATAACTGCTATAACATACATATGGATCCCCATTATACTCATCCCTCTACTTTTTACCACTTTTTTTGTTTACCGTGGAGTTAAACTCTCTCTTAACTATGCTGCCTACACCGGTTTCATAGAAACTGCGGTACTTACCATCTCGGCTATTATACTAATTGTGAAACTAGGATCAGCCAATACATTTACCGTTCTGACAGCAGTGCCTGTGCATAATGATTTTTCCATAATAGGTCTCGGTCTATTATTCGGACTCTATTCATATGGCGGTACCGGTTCAGTGGTAGCGCTTGGAGAGGAGACGAAGCGTCCCAAGACCGTTATAAAGAAGGCTATACTGTATGGCTGGCTGCTTGTTGTCATCCCACTTGCATTAAATGCTTACGCCCTCACAGTTGGATGGGGGTTAAGCAATATATCGACGTTCGGAACATCACCTGATCCGGGTGTACTAGAATATTTCCAGTATCTCGGCCCCTTTGGGGGATGGATATTTGTTGCAGTTGTTATAAACAGTTTCTTTGATTTCGGTATTGCCATAAACAATTCTCTAACAAGAATGCTCTATTATCTTTCGAGAGACAGCAATATATTACCAGGATTTCTGAAAAAAACCCATGCCAAGTATGGAACGCCAAGTAATGCAATCATTACAGTAGCTGTTCTTTCATTCATAATAGCTGTAGCTTCAGGCCTGATATTCGGTCCATTCGTTGGTGCACTGGTTATTGAGGGCGCTGCCTCGATTGCATTTATGCTCCAGCATGCCTTAGCAACTTTCAGCCTTCCATTCTATACGCACAGAGAGAAGGTACTGAGAATCTCAAGCCATATAATTATTCCTGCGGTTGCCCTGGGTTTCATTGCCTTCGCAATTTTCAGTACAGTTTACCCTGTTCCTGCCTTTCCATTCAACCTCCCTGCTTACATGGTAGTCGGATGGGTACTCATAGGTGCACTGGTGATAGCTATGGTCGGAACACATAAAATGGCCGCAGGGAAATCATCGACATAGAAGTGACCTTTCTTTAACTATAAATAGGTAAAGAATAACCCCTCAATCATTTTTGTTATATGAATTCGGAAGAACTGCCAGACTGTTTTTGACTTTATAGTATTTGTGGATCTTTAAGTGTATAAAGTTTGGTCCCCTTAAAAGAGGCTGGATATTTTCATAAATTCCTCTGTATAGCTTGTTGAATATCGTTTGGAGAAACAGGACTGACGAAACGATATGGAGGCGTCAGAACGTAATCCAGTATCCCACATATGTCCATGCAAGAGAGCCAAGGATAGAACGCCCTGATCATGGAAAGAAGACTGTTAATCTGCCATGAGTTCTCAAGGAATCGGGGTTCACACTTCTTTTTGAAACTTTAATACTGGATATGATCCCTCTGGGTAGGATGGAGGCTACTTCATCTTCTGAATCATGATCTTGCCATCCTCTTCGTAGAATCCGACAACGTCACCTGGGCTAGTTCCAAGCTTCTCTCCAACCATCTTCGGAAGCGTTATGCGGAGGCTTGACCCTTTTTTCGATACATGCGTCACTTCTAGTAATTTTGGCATCTTTGGGTATAATTTCTATGCATTAAGATATTGCGTTAAAACTTCAATGTCAAAGAAATCTAGAATGCCTTAAAAGCAACTCCAAGACTTGCAATTATTTTTTTAGAACGTTGTATAACTTGCGTTTAGCGATAGATGCATCTTAATGGCGTTTCCTAACTCGCTGTGTTAGCTTATTTTCCTGAAGAGTGAATAAAGGATATCGAACATGTCCCTCCCTCCGTGCATGTATTCCTTCTAGAATTTGTTCAGCCGATCACTCCCCGAGTTTCTCCATTCTCTCTCTTAATTCTACTGTGAACTCCCTGAAGTTCCTGCTTTCCCTCAGCGTTTCCTCTATTATGCTGAAATTCTGAAAATTCCTGTTGTTCATGGTTCCGATTAGGCCGGTTCATTACGAATAGGTTTCCGGAGAAATTAAAAATGAGAAAAGAGCTTTCTTATATTGCCCGGATATCACCCGGAAACGTGCACTGCCAAGTGCTGTCATGCTTCGGTAACAAGATTTATAAAGCGTTTGGTGGTGAAACTACCTGATAGTGTTGTGGTGAACCATTTTTATGAACACTTAGGTCTTGATGCAGAGAAGCTGAAGGAGATAGAGGAGATTTTGAAGGGGTGAATAGAATGGCAAAATACTTAACCAAGCAGGAGGAGAGGATTATCCTTTTGAAACGTATTTTTCCTGCATCATATCATGGATCAGGGAGTAATATTCTATTTGAGAAGTGCAAGGCGATGGGATCATCGTACTGCTCTTCTTTCAATGAGAACGGGTACAATGATAAATACCTGGGGTTTGACAGTGATAAGGTATATGCTGAAATGGGAAAACTCATTACGGACGGGGAACTTTTTAAACTTTTTGAAGAACATAAAGAAATTCTACATAATTATTACAATTTTTACGGAAAATACTATACCTATGAGGGTAAAGAAAATAAGCTGTCCACAGGCTCAAAATGGGAAATCGTAGGTAAAGAGACAGAAAAAATCATAAATAAATACGGGTCAAACGCTAAAGCAATTCTGGAGGCCGTATACGAGGTCAATCATATTGAGAGGGTGACATATAAAAATTACTGGTTGGTTAAAACAAGCTCGGCCAACAATGGATTTCAAGGAAAAGGCTGGATGACTATCCTGTCTCAATTTCAACTGGTGAGAATTATTGGGAATGATGTGAGAGACATCAAAATACCTGAGGAGATGATTCCACTTGTTGAGGAGATTCTGGAGGTGTGAAATGGTATGGGCAAGAAAGAGATAGAGTTTGAATTCGAGAGGGCAACGAAGAACACGTACAGGTTCCAGGAGAAGGCCACAGGATCACCGGTCATCGGCACCCTGTATGTTCAGAAGTCAGTGTTTGGTTCCAAGGAGCCGAAGAAAGTCAAGGTAACGGTGGAGTGGGAATGAGGGTTGCGGAGAAGCTGGAGGAGACTGAGGGTATTTTGGAGGGGTGAAATGAACAAAGAAAGGAAAGGGAGGGATCTAAATTAAGATAAGCGAAGTCCATGAGAAACTGGATCGGAGATGAAGAAATGATGCAACCGTATCAACTTTATAGAAGTGAGATTCTTCACAAACCCTTGTTTATTTGTCATACATCTTGGAGGCTATGTGAGACGTAATGCCGGTAATTACACTTCAACGGATGCTTGAAAATAACAAAAAGGTCTCGGTTGATTTTACAAACCCGCAGCTAAGGTATCACCACATAAAAGATTCGGAAGTAAGTGTGAAATGTTTCGTGTATAGGGTGTTCAATAAACATGGGAAGTTGGTAGAAGAACCTAGATCAATAGAGGTATTCAAACTTTATCAATTTCATAATGATGAATTAGCGAGAGATGAGTGGAAGTTGGACTTGACCCAGTTTGCAATCTCCAAAGGCTTTCCTTCAGAAGAAGTACTCGAATTCATCGCTTTCAACTTAATCGTCACAAGAGAGAAAGAATCGTTGGAAATACCACTTTTTCCCGGTGAATCAGAAACGTATGTTGACTTGAGTCTGCCGGGTAAAGCCAGGCAATATCTGGATTTTGATAATTCTGCACTGAATGAAATATCCAATGATTATGGTTTCACTATACTGCTCCTAAGAAAAGAGTTAAGTGAAATTGCTGGTGATATGCTTGAAGGTCTTTCAAGAATTCATAGGGAAGATCCAGATGGTGCGATAAAATTCTTCAGGAAGGTGATAGAAGGATGGAAGAGATTCCTAGAGTCTGTTCCCAAGAACCAAAAGAATCGTGATAGAGTAGAAAAACTGAAGAGATTCTCCGCTACAACCTACGATTTAGTGAGTAATTTTGGGGAACACAGCTCAACGATTGGGGGAAATAGGGAAGCTAAATTTGCGAAATCAATAGCCACCAGTCTGAGTGAATACCTATTAAAATATCTAAAATCGGAGCTAGCAAACAACAATGAGTCTGAAATATAATAAAAGGTGAAAATATGTTAGATCCAAACGACACTGGAATCGAAAATGTTGGAAATTTGCGGAAAGCACTTGAATCACAAATTGAAAAACTTGACAAACTGAGGAAAGAGGTAAGAAAACTGAAATTCGTACCTATCGAACCAATGGGTACCTACTCGTCGGTCACGTACAAAGCGATAGATGGAGGGAAGATGAAGATATCTTTTGAACCTTTGGAAATTGACTTAATTGAGGTGGCAGATTCTTTTGGAAATTTGAAAATGAGATTCGTCCTTCCAGTAGGTTCTGATGAAAGTGAAGAAGAGGAGGACGAGAAAGTGAGTAACTTTCTCGATGAAGACCCTATAATAAAGAAATTTCTTGAGGCGCTCGGAAAGAAAACTGTTCTTGATATTTCTGAAATACTCAATCAATCAGATACCTACATGGAATTATCTGAATGGGCTTGCATCTTTGAGAGAATAACAAGTCAAAACGACGACCCAATAATACTTATGCGGGACGGACTTCTGCGAACAAAAAAGCTCAAATCAGAACTGATACCGATGCTCATTTCTATCCTAAAGGAGAGAAAGAAGAAAGTGAAACTGGTTGGAGTTTCCAAGACTTCTAAAGTTTTGAGCATGCTCTCTTCTGCTTTATCTATGGAACACAAGATTCCTAGTAACGCCGCGGGTTATGTCAAAATCCCTCAAGAGTTAGAAATTATAGCATACCACTGGACGGGGAAAGGAAAGCGTTCAGAGAAGCGTAAGAGGATATACTTTGCTTTCGGAGACATATACATAGCTAAACTGTCAAAGGGCAGCAATTTGTTGGTAACAGTTGAGATACCTAGGGATTTAGAAAACGGTACGGAGGTGTATTCAGAAAAAGAAATTGCAGAAATATTTGCTCATCTAGCGAAGGATTCTGCCTACTCATACCCTGTTCTTGGATATCCACAGACAATTATGCGGGCACATGAGGCAGCTGCCAGAGTGGGGTTTCCTGCATCGGTTGTGCGTGACAAGATAATGGATCGGTTGAAAGAAATGATGGACGATGATGGAAAGGATTTCATAAGGGATGCAGAGGTTTTAACAGAATTTGTAAACAAGGGCGTTTTAGGAGGTGGAAAGGTTGATGAATAATAATTCGGTTATGGGGGTTTTTATAGGATTAGAGAGTGCAAGATACGAGTATATAGCAAACATAATTGCACCATATCAGGCTAATTTTTCGCTGGAGATCGGTGATTTCCTGCTAATTGATAGTATTGGGAAATATTTGGTTTCCAGAGTCACGGAGTATAGGCCAACTGGTGAGCTGACTGCCTTCATGGGTCTAAAGTGGTTGGGCGATGTCGCTGAGAACCTAGATGCTATAGGATTGGATATTAAATCAAAGAAGATACGATACACTGTCAGGATCAAGATCCTAGGTACACTTAATGGAAATAGTTTTATTCCTGGTGTAAAGAGTATACCGCACATAACAAGCAAGGTCTATAAGCCAAATCAGGACCAACTGAAAGGCATAATCAACGCAGTTAATAAATTACAAGCCCATGGAAACGTGATAGGTTCACTTTATTCCGACACATCAATAGAAGTAAAGTTCAACATTTCGGAAATGAACTCGAGAAGAACCTTTATTTTCGCTAGAGCCGGATACGGAAAAAGCAACTTAATGAAGCTTATAGCCGCGACTTGGCCGAAGGGAGAGGGAGGTCTAGTCATATTTGATCCAGAAGGAGAGTATGCCATAACAGACAATAAACAAAGACCCGGAATAATGGATGAAAGAGAGGCTATACTAATAACAAATAGAAATACTCAACATTTCAGGCAAATGCGTAATGTTTACCATTTCATGAAGGTGAACTTTAAGGACTTTGATCCAAAATTCATACTACCTATAATTGTCAATCCCTCTAAGCATGACACGGTATTCTTCTCTAAATTAATGAGCATGGAAAGAGAATCCTGGGGTGCACTGGTAGATCTGCTCTACACTCGAAGATGGGGGGCCTCACTGGACGAAGTAGTCAGGATCGTAACTGGTAGTGATGAGGATCCCAAAGATTTCCAACCTGTTCTAAATAACCTTGTACGGCCCATAACCAGCCTCCATGATCCAAATTCGCATCTCATGAACATAGTCGTGGAGGCACTTCAGAAAGAGGAGGTTATGATCATCGATATTTCGCTTTTGGACACTGTTTCCGCTCTTCAGTTGAGTTCCTTTATTGTCCAATTTGTGTTTGACCAAAACCAGCAGCACTTTACTGATCAGTCCAAAAATATAATCAAAGCAACGTTTGTTGTTGAAGAAGCACAATCAGTAATAGGGAAATATTCTAATTCGGAAACGTTTGTGCAATTGGCCAAGGAAGGAAGAAAATACGGTCTGGGCGGAGTATTTATAACTCAACAACCAGAGAGCATTCCTTTTGAGATATTAAGTCAGGCTGATAACTTCTTTGTATTCCATCTGCTGAGCAGGGCAGACCTGGAGGGGTTGAGAGGTGCGAATGCCCATTATTCTGATGACATATTGACTCAGATATTAAGCGAACCCATTCCCGGAAAGTGCTACATGTGGACTTCACGGCAACCATTTGTCCTACCTGTCCACATAACAAATTACGAGGATTCGGAGAAGAAAGGAAGAAGTATTGCCATCCAGGAAAAATCCACTCTTCTCAGCGAAATTGAACTTTCAGTTAAAACAGACAGCAGTGATCCTATAAGGATCTCCATTTACAAGAAATATAACGCCGTCGAAAAAGACATGAGTGATCAGGAGATAGGTTCCAGGACTATTGAATTATATAACAGGCTTTCACCTGAAGAAAGGGAATACCTTAAAAAAAGAGATGGAATACAGGTGAGAAAGTCCGATGGAACGCCTTTCGCTGTGACATCGAGGTTTTACCATTCTCTGAGGAAATGATATCTTTGTTTTACCTGTACCGAAATCTTTAGGCCCTTGAAGTATTGATCATTATGGAAGTAAACGATTATGCAAGCGAAAATCCGCTTTTGAAAGAGCTCAGGGAAAAGGTACTTTTCAATTTGAGAGAGTGCGGGTTCACGCTCGTGAATGGAAAGATTTTGATGGTGCCTGAGGACAAAGATTTCATTCGAGGTGTGCATGGGAACGCTGTAAAATACTTAAGAGGAAAAAAGGAAAGATTCATTCAGCAAGTTGATAGTTCGATCCTTCAAAAGTACATTATTGACGGTAAGGAACTTGACATTCACAACATTCATCCGAAGCTGATCCAGATAAGCAATCGCGAAGAGAATTCAGTTTTCAATTGGGTAAAACTTCACTGGTCAATTCCAATTTCTTCCGGGTACGGTAGAAGACTCAGGTATATTGTGTACGACAAAGGAAATGACGCTGTCGTAGGTATAATAGGCCTTGCAGATCCTGTTTACGGACTTAAAGACAGAGAAAATCTAATCGGATGGACCTCAGAAGTGAAGAAACATAAACTGAAGAACATAATGGACGCATTTGTTCTGGGAGCGGTTCCACCATATTCCTACCTTTTGGGTGGAAAGGTGGTAGCTTCACTGGTCATGTCCCCTAGAATCAGAAAAGATTTCAGAAATAAATATGGAGGAAGGGAAACGCGAATATCAAACGAGGTATTCGACGGCAAACTTGCTGCTATCACCACTGCTTCTGCTCTTGGTAAAAGTTCAATGTATGACAGGATCAGAATACCCGGAGGTTCAAAATTTCTTCATGCTGGCTGGTCTAAAGGCTCTGGGGAATTCCAGTTCTATAACGGCGTGTATGAAGAAATTTTCAAATTAGCCCGCGATTCGTCACTAAAACTTAAAAACCCGAAGTGGGGTAATGGGGTGAGAAACCGAAGGACCGTTATAAGAACTGGCCTCCGCATGCTTGGTATGTCGCCTGATCTACTATACCATTCTGTAAAAAGAGAACTTTTTATCGTCCCCACTGGAGTCGATACATTCAGGTTTCTTAGGGGTGAAACAAAGAGGATAAGATGTTATGATATCACAGAGGCAGAAATTGCAGATTATGTCATCGGAAGATGGGTTATCCCAAGGTCGGAAAGACGTAAAGAATATCTTGACTTTAAAAAAGAACACTATTCATTGCTTAAACAGAACGGTAACCAGAAACATGATCTATAATGAAAGTGATATTTTGTAATCTATCCCATTTAGCCTGAAATTAATAAATTCATTGGTGTGCTGGATTATTTTTAGATTTCCGTAATCAAATTCCTTATGGTGGTTTGGGCATAAAATAAGCAAATTGTCAGGTGTTTCAGGGCCTTTCTTTCTTTTAGCTCGTATATGCGCCGCTTCAATGTAAAATCCACCTTCTTTTTTCGGTATGGTTTTTCCACAAATCTGACATTTATAATCTCTGACCCTCTTTAGTTTGTCAATTGTATCATAGTTTCTCTTTAGTCTTTTTCCTGAAATGGTTATGTATTCCGAAGAATTCAAAGAAATGCTCCTTAAGCTTTCAATTAACTTGGATTTTTCTAATCCAGAGTTTTGCTCTTCAAGCAAGTATTCAGCCTTAGAATATTCGAGATCGTCATTCGTAAAACCATTGATGAACCACTTATCACCTTCGTGCGTTATGACATTTTGTCTACGAAGATAATCGATCGCTTCCCGTACATTGTGTTGCCACCTTAACCCGGATTCGCCATTCTTCCATATATATGGCTCTGAATCCACACATTCGGGAAGTGTATTTTGAATTTCTAAATATATGTCATAAGTTCTTGATCCATCTACCCTGATTAATTCCGGAATTATTTTTCTAAACTTAGAAAAGCAAGTTGCAGAGGGCATAATTAAAGATATGCTTGATAATTATAAACTTACCTTTGTTCGAACCTCCACCAGTACCCACATCCCCATTTATTTTCCTTTCCTGGCGTGTCTATAACTGTAGGCCTGTGGTGTTCTGTAGCCATATTGGGCTTTCCAAATATATCAATCATCTCAGGATCAGTCATTGAGAGATTCAAAAGAAAAGTGCCTTTATGCTCATCCATGAGCTTCTTCAGATCCAGAAAATCTTCCATCTTGAATCTGTAACGGTACTGGTCACCGCCCCTCAGGTATGGCGGATCCATGTATAATAGAACAGTGGGTTTGTTATATCTCATCATATCCAAACAGGAACATGGTAAAACTCACAGAAAAGGGTAGAAAAATGGGTGAGAAAATTTCAGAGATGCTGGAGATCTTGAATTCAGATTAAATTCATTTCCTGCATCAGTTCCTTTGCCCTCTGGTTTGCCACGTGGGATATTACATAGTTCAATTTTTCTTCAAGCATCTGTATCAGATCCTCCCTGGTTTCGGTCTCCTCCACTGCTTTCCTGAATA
>Ga0078972_1001953_pt1 | contig 71935 bp, 54 predicted proteins | sample YelNatPaOPGAMG01_FD_67568 | JGI IMG/M metagenome (GOLD analysis project Ga0078972, IMG submission 67568) | Hot spring thermophilic microbial communities from Obsidian Pool, Yellowstone National Park, USA - OP-RAMG-01 (SPADES assembly) (version 2) | ecosystem: Environmental > Aquatic > Thermal... | reverse complement strand
CACCTGTCATTTCTTCAAATTTGAAAGCATCAATATATTGAGCCATTTCTAACAAGATACCGAATCCCCTATTAGGAACTAACAAGAGGTTCGGATATTTCTCTCTTATTTCTTTGATCAATTTAATCATTCCTTGCCGCATTTCATTTTCATTAGGATATCCTTCATATTGGTCAACAACATCAACTAAATCCATCATTAAACCGTCATACTGATTACCACCTAACCAAAGGATATACGGGATTTCTTCATTTAACATTATGTTATGCCATTTTGGATTACTTGCATCCACAAAATAGGAACCTTCCCATCCTGGATCTTCTCCTATGAACATCGGATCATCCTCATTAACTATTGTTCTTGGTATGGTGGGATTATCTGGAGTATTATCGGCAGGTTCCCAACCAGTCCAATAACGTCTTTCGTTGTCAGCCTCGCCAATACTTACATAACCAAGAATTATGGTACCGGAAGATTTGAGTTCAGAAAGAAATTGTTTGTTTGGAACATAATAGGGCTCGATAGCTACGATGTCAAATCGCTTCAACTTCTCTAAATCTTCATTAGTATAATTTTGATAAACATTTGCGTATGAGACAATATTTTCTAAAGATGGCTTTCCCTCACTATCTCTCTTAGTCGAATTTTCCTTAACGCAACTACTGATAAAAATGGATACAACAATCAAAACCACAATTATCATAAAAAGTTTACCCCACATATATTTTACCTCCCTATGAATCCGTGAAGTTCAAATAAGATTTCTCCGGAATTCGAGAACCCATTTTACTTTGCCGTCCATCGAAATAGGCAAATTAAGAACTTCACTATGTTACTAATTATAATTATATTTAGCGTAAAATAAAGAAGCATGCAAAGATTTTTTTCATTTTTTGATAAGATCTTTTTTAAATTTTTTTAAAAAAACAGACATCTTCTTAGTAATAAAAGAAATCGATGAATTTAGTGATGAAATTTCCAAAAGATGCGCAAAAACGCAAAGTTATTAGAACCCTTGAAGCCCTGGGATTTAAAATTGTAAGGGAAGGAAATCATATTTCGATGGTTCGAGAAAATCCAATAGATTAAATTAGCCCACTTCGTTTGCCAATTTAAAAGGTGCTTTGAAAAGTAAGTAAAATTGAGAAGGAAATAGGAGTGGAGTTTATCAGTCTGGTAAGTGTTTAATAATGTTATTAAATGCACATTCTGTCATAAGAAAAAGGAGTAATTTTATTACATCACATGGCAATTATTACAGGTTCTTGGACCAGATTTTTTCTCTTTGTGACAACCAATGCAATTTTTATGCATGGCTTCTTTGAAAGTGATTTCGCCACCTGCACCCTTTTTTGAACCGTGACATGTTCTGCAGGCTTTTTCCGTCCCTTCGTTGTGATGACATGTTTTACACGCTACTGAGAATTCTTCTGCATGTTTTTGATGAGGAAAATTAACCTCTGGCATCTGGGGATTTTTGGAAAAACCTAATTTTAGAGTTGCTTTTTCCTGAGGTATCTTTTCAGATTCTTTTGCTACTTCTTTTTTTTCTTCTACAACTGCTTTTTCTTCGGAGGGTTTCTCTGCTAAATTCGTGGTGGCTACAACTTCTGCTGTAGTGGCATCAGTAATTCCACCTGTCTCTGCTAAAGTTTCTTCCTTCACAGGTTTTTCAGTTTCACGACCTGTTTCTTTCTTGGGGCAACCGGAAACTAAAAAAATGACAAATAAAACCACTGAAAGTAATAAAAAAGTTTTTTGTGTTCTCATAATTTCATTTTATATATTATAAAAGGCTTCTTTTAGTCAAGTAACGATTCTCCTGCTTCAGCAGGAAAAGGGACTTAAAGGGTAGCTGGAAAATTTAGAGTGTTGACAAAATAAAAAATGAAAACTAATAGTTAAAGGGAAAAATGGAAAGGGGGTGAAAGGAATTGTGCGAAAGGAAAATTTGCGATGTGGACGAGTTTAACAGGGGGGGTTCATCCGCCTGAATTCAAAGTTACGGAAAAATCTCCAATTGAAACAATGCCACCTCCGAAAAGAGCGGTTGTCCCGCTTATACAGCATACTGGAGCACCAGCCAAGGCAATAGTTAAGGCACAGGATGCAGTGAAAACAGGTCAGAAAATTGCTGAAGCAGGAGGTTTTATTTCTGCAAATATTCATTCGCCAATTTCAGGAACTGTGTCAGCAATTGAAATTTTCACTCATCCTGCAGGTTTTTCAGTTGAATGTATAGTAATTGATTCCGACGAGAAAGACGAAAAAATTGAATCTGAATCAAGGGAAGTTGAAAATTTATCCCCGGAGCAAATAATCGAAAGCATCAAATCCGCTGGAATAGTTGGGCTTGGTGGGGCTGCATTTCCGACCCATGTAAAACTCTCTCCACCAAAAGATAAAAAGATTGAGTATGCAATTTTAAATGGATGTGAATGTGAGCCCTATTTAACCTGCGACCACAGAGTAATGGTAGAAGAAACCGAGAAAGTAGTAGCTGGTTTTCGTCTTGTGATGAAAGGTGTAGGAGCAGGGAAGGGAATAATTGCAGTCGAAGATAATAAAAAGGATGCTATAGAAAAGTTCAGGAAAATTGTAAAACCTACGGATAACATTGAGGTAGTAAAGCTCAGGACGAGATACCCACAGGGGGCTGAAAAAATGCTCATAAAAAGCCTTCTTCGAAGGGAAGTTCCGTCAGGGAAACTCCCCCTCGATGTTGGGTGTGTCGTTCAAAATGTCCAGACTGCGTATGCAATATATGAGGCTGTAGCGACTGGAAAACCACTTTATGAGAGAGTAATAACAGTTACAGGCAGGGTAAAGGAGCCAAAAAATGTGAGGGTGCGTATTGGCACCATGGTTTCACAGGTGATTGAATTCTGCGGAGGCATGACAGAAATGGTTCGACTCCGCTCACCGAACAAGGTAATTATGGGTGGTCCAATGATGGGGCTTGCCATTCCTTCTTTGGAAATTCCGATAATTAAAGGAACCAGCGGAATTTTAATTTTGAGTGAACGGGACGCAAGAGCCTTTGAACCATCGAATTGCATAAGGTGCGGTTCCTGCGCGAGAACATGCCCCATGGGACTAGTCCCTTGCATGATAATGAGACTCGTTGAAAAGGGCAGAACCGAAGAATTAAAAGAATATAGAGTTTTAGATTGCATTGAGTGCGGGACCTGTGCTTATGGTTGTCCTGCACACGCTTATCTTGTCCAGAATATTAAAAGGGGGAAAGGCATGGTTTTAAGTTTATCAAAAAAGTGATTTGAATGGCAGAGACTGAAAAAATAACGGAAATGAAATTTACCATTTCCCCGTCTCCTCACCTGAGGTCAAGGGAAACAACTGCTCAAATTATGTTTTCTGTTTTTGCTGCTCTTCTACCATCTGGAATCTGGGGTGTTTATGTCTATGGACTACACAGTGCGCTTGTAATTTTAGTTTCGGTTATTAGTTGTGTTTTATTCGAGTTTCTATCCCAAAAATTCATATTCAAAACCAGAATAAAAATTTCAGATGGAAGTGCTGCTCTCACAGGATTACTCATGGCTTACTGCCTTCCACCAGACATTGCTTTATGGAAGGTAGTTGTTGGTGCCTTTTTCGCCATTTTTATTGCAAAGGAATGTTTTGGAGGCATAGGTTTCAATATTTTTAACCCTGCGCTTATTGGTAGAGCAGTCCTTCTTGCCTCCTTTCCAGCATCAATGACAACATGGCAAATCCACGGCGTCACGCAGGCTTCTCCTCTCGGTATTTTGCGTGAAAAATTAAATAATGAGTTGCCATCATGGATGGATTTATTCATTGGTAGAATCCCGGGTTCAATAGGAGAGGTATCAAAACTACTTCTTATTTTAGGAGCGATTTTCCTCTTGATAAGAGGAATAATCACATGGCACATTCCAGTTTCCTACATCTTAACTGTTGTAATTCTTTCCATTCCATTTAAGCAGGACATTATGTTTCAACTTCTATCCGGTGGTCTGATTCTTGGAGCATTTTTCATGGCAACTGACTATGTTACTTCACCTCTTTACGCAAAGGGGCAGATAATTTTTGGTATTGGGTGTGGTGTTTTGACAACGCTCATAAGAAATCTTGGGGCTTATCCCGAAGGGGTTTGCTATTCGATATTGATAATGAATATTTTGGTTCCACTCATAGACAGATACACTAAACCGAGGGTTTTTGGTGTCAGTGGTGTTAGTGGTGTTAGTGGTGTTAGTGGAAAAAAGAAAGAGAAAGAGAAAGAAGAAGAAAAAGAGAAGGAAAAGGAAAAACCAAAGGAAGAAGGGAAAAAATGAAGGAATTGCTGAAACTTGGTGGCTACCTCTTTGTGGTTTGTGCTGTTGCGGGAGTGGCACTGAGCGGAACAAATCATCTAACCGAAAAAAGGATAAAGGAAGGGATAGAAGCAAGTAAGCGGCAGGCTTTAAAAGAGGTGCTTCCTGCAGCATCTGACTTCAAGGACGAAAAGGATTACAAAATTGCGCTTGATAAAGATAACAAACCAGTTGGCTACATTTTGAATGTTTTAACCACAGGTTATTCTGGTAAAATAGAAGCCATAGTAGGAATTGACCTTGAGGGTAAGATAAAGGGGGTAAAGGTTCTGACTCAAACGGAAACTCCCGGGCTTGGCACAAAAATCACCACAAATGCTTTTCTCGACCAGTTTGAAGGTCTAAAATCACAGGAAGTTGTTCTTAAAAAGGATGGGGGGAGAATAGACGCAGTAACTGCTGCAACAATTTCTTCTCGTGCAATTACAAATGCAGTGAGGGAAAGGATAAATGAGTTCGAAAAGTCTCACAGGTGAATTTACAAAGGGGATTTTGAAGGAAAACCCCGTTTTAAAACTCATGCTCGGGCTTTGCTCCGTGCTTGCAGTTTCGACAGAAGCAAAAAATGCCATAGGAATGGGGTCTGCAATGACATTTGTGCTCCTCGGTTCAAATGTGATAATTTCACTTTTGAGAAAATCCATCCCCAAAAGGATAAGGCTACCGGTTTTCATTGTAGCAATAGCATCTTTCACTACCATAGTTGACCTTGTAATGCATGCTTATGTTCCTGCTATTCATAAAAACCTCGGTATTTTCATTCCTCTAATCGTTGTTAACTGCATAATCATAGCAAGGGCGGAAGCGTTTGCTTCGCGAAATGGTCTTTTAAGGTCAATTATAGATGCCCTTGGAATGGGATGTGGATATACATTAACTCTTTTTATCCTTGCTTCTATAAGAGAGATTTTAAGCAATTGGTCTTTCTGGGGTACTGTGTTGACTACTAAAATTGACCCCATACTTGTGATGATGATGCCACCCGGAGCATTTATTACAATTGCTTTAATGATTGCGGTACTGAGAAAAATAATTAAGGAGGCATAAGAAAAAAAATGAAAGAACTAATTTTATTACTTCTCAGTACGATTTTTGTAAATAATTTTATTTTTGCAAGATTCCTTGGGCTCTGCCCTTATCTTGGGGTTTCGAAAAAAATTTCCGATTCTATCGGGATGGGACTTGCTGTTATTTTTGTGCTTTTAATGGCTGCAGTTACTTCATGGTTTATTCAATATTACATTCTCGTTCCCTTCCATCTCGAGTATCTTCAGACTATTGTTTTCATTTTGGTTATTGCTGCTCTCGTTCAGTTTGTCGAGATGGTCATAATGAAATTTTCTCCTGCTCTTTATAAAGCACTTGGAATATACCTTCCCCTGATTACTACTAATTGCATAATTTTGGCAGTGGCGATTTTGAATGTCCGTGAAAACCATAATATAATTAAAACGATTGTGTTTACCATCGGTGCAGGACTTGGATTCATACTTGCTTTGATACTGATGGCATCAATAAGAGAGAGGCTTGAACTTGCAGATGTGCCAAAAGTTATGAAAGGTGAACCAATAGCATTTATCGTTGCCGGTCTTATTGCAATTTCTTTCTTCGGATTCGCAGGGCTTATGTGAAATACTGGTCGCCTCTAAGTGGCTGAACAAAGATGGCTGGTGAGCGGAGTTGTCCTTCGACTGCGCTCAGGAACCGCTCGTAATTCTTATAATACCATGGTCGGGTGCCTTGGTGCCTTATCGGAATGGATTCCTGCTTTAGCAGGAACATGGTTTATTTTCGATAAACCTGTATTTATGTAAAGTAATAATTGACACAAATGCATATTTTATGTTAAGTTAAACCTATGATAATTAAGAGAAAGCTCTTTGAAAAAATTGAAAAATATATTGAAAGCAAAAACGCAATAGTGGTTACCGGGATGAGGCGAGTAGGAAAAACTACCCTGCTAAAATTTTTTTATGAAAGGATAAGTTCAAAAAATAAAATTTTTTTAGATTTAGAAGACCCTCTTAACCAGGCAATATTCAATCAAGAAAGTTATAACCAAATTAAATCAAACATTGAAAGGTATGGTTTTAATTTTTCCAGGAAAGGGTACATTTTTCTTGATGAAATTCAGTTAGTAAAAAATCTTCCTTCGGTGGTTAAGTATTTCTATGACAATTATGATATTAAATTCATTCTAACCGGTTCAGCCAGTTTTTACTTAAAAAACCTGTTTTCAGAATCAATGGCTGGCAGAAAATATCTTTTTGAACTTTATCCACTGGATTTTGAAGAGTTTCTCCAGTTTAAAAATATACAGAATAAACTTCCATCCTTTGAAGAGGATGTAGACAGATTAACTTACTTATTCTTTTCCCCGTTAATGGATGAATATCTTCGCTGGGGTGGAATGCCTGAAGTGGTTTTAAAAGAATCAGCTGAGGAAAAGGAGTTAACCCTGAGGGATATTTTTACTTCATATTTTCAAAAGGAGGTTATTAATTTAGGGGATTTTCGAAAAAACAGTGTTGTAAGAGATTTGATATTACTGCTGGCTAAAAGAGCAGGACAAAAAATTGATGTCCAGAGGCTTTCTATAGAACTCGGTGTATCAAGGCAGACAATTTATGAATATCTCGAATTTCTTTCAGATACATATTTCATTTCATTATTGTCTGCACTAGGAGGAACTGATGTTGCAGTAAGAAAACAAAGAAAGGTTTATTTTATTGACACAGGTTTTTTCTCTTTCCTTTCCTCTTCAGCGAGTGGTTCGATTTTTGAAAATGCTGTTTATCAAAACCTGCGAAATCTTGGTGAGGTCTTTTATTTCCAAAAAAGCAGTCAGGAAATTGATTTTATTGTTAAACCCTCTTCCGGTGAACTGGTAGCATTTGAGGTCAAAGAGATTGCAACTTCTTCGGACATTAGAAGGTCAGGAAAGTTAGGAAGTAGACTTGGTATAAAGAATGTTTTTGTTATTTCTAAAAATTTTAGGGAGGAAAGTGGAGTTAAATACCTTTTTCAATTACCAGAGTTTAAGTTAGTTTGAATGGAAAGAAATACCTTTTTTATATTCAAAAATTTTTTACTTTACAAATTCTTTTTATTTAATTAATTAAGAAAAAGTTAATGCATATAAATAAGGAATCAAGTAAAAGATGATGACAACACTCATATTAATACCTCTTTGTGTAATGGGTGTTCTGGGATTGGTAATGGCTGTGGGACTTGGACTTGCAGCAAAGAAACTTGCGGTTGAGACAGACCCGCGCATTGAACTTTTGACAGAAATAATGCCGGGAGCAAACTGTGGTGCTTGCGGTTTTGCAGGGTGTTCAGCTTATGCAAAAGCAATTGTTGAAGGAGGTAAGGAACCTGTACCCTGCCCGGTAGGAGGGGATGAAACTGCGAAAAAAATGGCAGATATTTTAGGTATTGAACCCCCAGTGGTTCCCAAAACGACAGCGAAGATTTTTTGTTGTGGCGATATTTCCGAAAAAAGACAGAAAGGAAACTATGAAGGAGTAAAAACCTGTGCCTCTGCTACTCTTGTAGCGGGAGGGACTATTATGTGCAGTTATGGGTGTCTGGGTTTCGGAGATTGCGTGAGAATCTGCCAGTTTGGAGCGATGAAAGAGCGTCCAAATCTTCCACCAGAAATTGACGAAGAAAAGTGCACCTCGTGTGGCTTATGCGTAAAAGCATGTCCTCGCAATTTAATTAAGATAATCCCTAAAAGTGCAGAGTATGTTGTTGCATGTTCTTCACTTGACAGGGGCAAGTATGTAAAGAGGGTTTGCGATACAGGGTGCACAGGATGCAAATTATGCGTTAAAAAATGTCCAAACAAGGCTATAACAGTTGAAAATAATTTAGCAATCATCAATTACGAACTCTGTAAAAATGCGGGGGAATGCTATAAAGCCTGCCCTCAGGGATGCATTATATGGAAGAACGCGCAAAAGTCATAGAAGTTACAGGTAATAAAATAAAACTCCTATTTAATATGAAAGAGCAGTGTGACAGGTGCGGTTTGTGTAAACCTGTGGATAAGAATTCAATGATATTAGAAGTAGAAAACAGTGTGGGAGCAAAGCAGGGAGATACTGTGATTTTCAGTGTTCGTCCATCTTCTTTAAAAATATCTGCTATTTTATACGGAATACCTTCACTGCTACTTATATGCGGAGTTTTTGCTGGATATTTTTATTTTCATTCAGAGTTGAAAGGGGTAATTTCAGGTTCTGTTATCTTCATAATTTCTCTTGTTTTTTCTTCATTTTATCTGAGACGATACAAACCACAAATAATGATAGCAGAGGAAGAAGAAAAGGAAAGGGTTTGCTGAAAACTGAGAAGTTATTAAAGACTGCCCTTCTTATAGCAATTGCTTTCATTCCTATCGAATACAACGGATTGGCTGACGGGAAGTTATTTTTAAGTCCCGAAGTCAATCAGGAAGATAGTGTTAATGGAAGTTTTTCAATCTTTGCAGGAGGTGATGTTTATCCTGGATGGTGCACGAAGAACAATAAATCACATTTCAAAAATTTCAAAAACCTATGGAACGGATATATTTTTTTCTTCCGATAGGGGAATAATAAAAATTGATTAAAAAAATCCTAACATAGTTTTAATTAGCTGGACATCGAATCCTCATGGATTAATTGCAAAGATACCTCGAACACGAAGATATCGTATTACCAAAAAAGGAACAGCATTTATGGTTGCTATATTCAAACTTTATAAACAGAAGATTACTGCCATAATGCTTTCTGCAGCAGCCTGATTTTCATCAATCATCTACGCAAAAAGCATAGATGTTATTTAAGAAGGATATAAACCATCGTAGATTTCCCCTGTGTTTCTACGCATGAAAACATAACCACAAGACTAAAGGAAGGTCGTTCCTGCCCCCGCCTTCGCAGGGGTAAACTGTCATTCCTGCGAAAGCAGGAATCCATAATCCAGAGTGCCTTCGACCACGCCTGGACACCGCCACTTTAATTTGCAACTTTTTATGAACGCCTGATATTCTTTTTGCAACAAAAATATAAAAAAGAAAAAAATTGTTGACTTTTTAAAAATTGATGTTATTAAAATATCTACTTTTTATATGAGGGTATAAATATGAATAACAAACTTAATTTCATTATTTCCGCTTTATTATTTTCCATTTCCATTTTTTCGTGCAATGGCGGAGGAGGCGGAGGAAAATCTCTCAATATAATTTCCCCTGAAAATGACGCAGTTATTGACCCAACGCTCGATGTAAACCAGCAGGTTTCAGGAATTCAGATAAATGTCGTGGCAGAGGTAAAGGGCTTTGAGAAAGGGGATACCTTATTTTTGCGAATCCTTGATAAATCGGGTTCTGAAACTTCTCTTGACAAACTCTACGATGGAACTGGAAGAATCACTTTCAGTTCAGTAACATTTCAACCCGGCACAGTCGAATCACCTGAAAATTACACTTTGACAGTTACAAATGTATCAAAAAGTGTAACGAGTAGCGAAGTAATAATCCATGTCGTAGGAACAGGAACATGCTCTGCAGTCACATGGATAGAACCCGAAGACAACTTTCACTGGAACGAAAATGATGACAAAGATAATGACTTAAGCAACGGTTTTCAGCACGATGTTAAGGCTATGATTGTAACTCCATCAGGGACAATTGTTTCTCTTTATGTAAACAACCAAATTGCAAAAACTGCAACAGTTGGAAGTGATAATCTTGCAATTTTCGAATCTGTAGATTTTCCATCCACCTCTCAAATTACACTCGAACTTCGAAAAGGTGCTTCCTGTTCTTACACAATTTCAGGCACACTTGACATAGAAGCCCCCGAATGCCAGATAACGAGCCCATCAGGGGCGGAGTGGCTGAATTTAAGCAATGACGAAGATTTAGTTACCGATGGGATTCAGGTTGATGTCGTTGTATCATCCCCGGATGCTGTTTCTGCACAGTTATTTATTGACGATGCACAATCTGGAACATCCAATTTTAGTGGAGGAAGAGCAACTTTTGAAAATGTGACACTTTCCGATGCTCCCCCTGCTGGAAGGTGCCTGAGGGCTGTCTGCACAGATGATGCAGGGAATAAAGGATTTTCAGGAACATCCTGCTATGGCGTTGATTCCATTACCCCACGAGTTACAATCGAAGAACCAGCAGACGGTTCTTATATAAGCGATTCCGCCGATGCCAATCCAGACGAAGAAGGGGTTCAGGTTGCGGTTGTTGTTACAAGCGACCATCCAAATACGACAGTTGAAATGTGGGTTAGTTCCACAGCAGGGGATTGTTCTGGCACTCCGACGCCGGGACCTCTTGGAACCCCCCAGACAGACATAACTGGAAGGGCAGAAGGTCAGGTTACAATGCCTTCAATGGATGGTGATGTAACAATCTGCGCTCGAATAACGAGGCAATCCGGTAATTTAGCCAATGACAATGTCATAGTTCATTTTGATACAGTTGCCCCGAATGTTAATATAACAAGACCAAATGGAAACATTCCCAATTACACGGAAAATCAGCCTGACGATTCGCTGATTCTTCTTGTTGAAGACGAAACTCCTGGCGATGAAAGAGCAAATTTCACAGTTGAGGCTGAATGTGAACTTTTAGGATATGATGTGAGCCTCTTTTCGACGCTTTCTTCAACTCCAAAAGCAACCTCAACCTGCCAGGCTTGTTCCTCTGGTTGCACTCTACCAGGCAAAGCAGTTTTCTCCGGAGTCTATCTCGAAGAAACAGGAACAACCCCTTATTCCCTCTACGCCACGCAAACAGATGACGCAGGAAATACAGGCACAAGCGTCCAGGTTCCAGTTGTAGTTGACACAATTCCACCAAGACCAACAATTAATGACCCATCCTGCGGTTCGACATTGAATTTACCTCGAAATCCATCATCACCACCTGATTATTTAAGAAATGTAACATTTGGTTTTGGTGGTGAAACGCCCCTTGCAGGTTCAATAACACTTCAGATTCTTGATTCCGTAGGAAATGTATATTCATCATATACCGAATCCGATATTGAAAATTATGGAACATTTGCAAGAAAAGTAAATGCAGGATTTGCAGAGGGTGAAAACAGAATAGTTGCATGTTTTTTAGATGAGCATGGTCAGCAAGGTTGCAATTCAGAATGCAGAGTTACAGTCCATAATCTTCCAACTGTAATTTTTACAGCACCTCTTGATAGAGCAAATTTAGGTAAAAATAATGATATGGATTCAGGAACACTTGGACTTCAATATGAAGTAAAATTTAATGCAGATGTCCCGAATAATAGTCCAACATCTCTTTCAATAAATGGAACTCCTGAAGCATCACGAAACTGCACTTTTAATCCAGTTACAGGAAAATGTGAGGTTATTTATCCTGTTACAATTAATGAGGGGAGGAATATTGTTTTGCACGGTTGTGCAACTGACATAAGAGGTGAAGGATGCAAAGATATAACAATTAATGTTGATTTGACACCACCGTCTGCAATAACTGACTTAAATCTTACAATTGCTCAGCCTCGCCATAGGAGAGAAGGAAGAATTACACTTTCCTGGACTGCACCATCAGATTCTGGCAATCCTGTAAGTGGTTATGATATAAGGTGTGATTCCTTTGAAATAAATGATTCGAATTTTAATTCCGCAACTTCTTATCCTTATACCGGTGTCGTTCCAAATCCAGGACAACCCGACAGACAGGAAGTAGTTATTCCAAAAGTTGGTCTTAATACAACATACTGGTGTGCAATAAAGGCTCTTGATATAGCAAATAATCCTTCAAGCATTTCTAATGTCCCATCAATTGCAGTTACACTTCTTTCACAGATTATAGAAGGTCCTTCTGGGACAACAGATGCTTTCGGAATTTCTGCAGATGGCTTAGGTGATATAAATGGTGATGGATTTGAAGATTTTGCTGTTGGTTCTACAAACAATAGAGTTTTAATTTTCTTTGGAGTAAATGACCCATCTTCTGTTCCAACAACTCCTTCAATTACAATAAATGGACCATCTGGTGCACAGTTTGGAAGAGCAGTTGCAGGAATAGGTAATTTTAATGGTGATTCTTTTAATGATTTTGCAATTTCAGCACCTTCAGCCATCAATCCCTCTTCAGGTATTTCTTCAGGAGCAGTTTATATTTTCTTTGGAAGAAATTCCTGGTCTTCAACATTAAATTATACAAATGCGGATTTGACACTAATAATGGATGACCCTTCTTCAATAATGGATGATAATGCTCGTTTTGGCTGGTCACTATCAACTGCAGGTGATTTTAATGGAGACGGTTTAAATGATATTTTGATAGGTTCTTTTGGATGGAATGGAAATAATGGAACTGCATTTATTATTTTAGGTAGAAATTCATTTTCAACTTCAGTTATTTCAGTTCCAAACGATTTAAGCACAAATTTTGCAGGTGATTTTATGATAAATTCACCTTCGGGCGGAAGTTTTGGAGGTTCCTGTTCGCTTATAGGGAGAATTAATGCTGATTCTTTTGATGATATTGCCTGTGGAGCAAATCAAACCTCATCAGGTGGTTCTGTTTACTTAATTTATGGAAGAAATTCATGTCCACCAAATTGTGGTTTGAATCAAATTTCTGTAAATTCAACAATTAATTCCCCTGACCCTGTTATTACTGAAGGTTTGCGTTTTGGTAACTGGATTTCAGGCTCTGGTGATATAAATGGTGACGGGAGAGATGACCTTGCGGTTGGTGCTCCATGGGCTCCGGGGGATGGAACAAGGCAGGGAAAAGTTTACATCTTTTATCATAATGGTTCGACAATTGATTCCACTCCTGATTCAATTATTACAAATGGTTCCTCGGCACCTGCAAGTGACCAGTTTGGATTTATGCTCGCGAGAGGTAAAAGCGGTGGTTTTAGAAATATAGGAAAAATAGATAATAATTTTGCCGATTTGTTAATTGGAAGTGCTGCTTATGGAACAGGTGCTGGAGCGTCATTTATGTTTTTAGGCTCTACAACTTTTGGAGCATCCTTAACATCAGAAAATGCTGATTACATTTTTAGGTATACAGGAACAGAGACCACCGTAAATTCGAGACCATTTTATATTGGGGATGTAAATAACGATGGCTATTCTGATTTTGGAATAGGATTTCCTCAATATGCTTCTAACAGAGGGGAGGTAGTTGTTTATTATTGATTTTTGGGGTGCTGGTGGCTGAGCGGAGGTGGCTGAGCGTATTCGAAGCCACCGATGAGCTATGGTCGTTTCGATTCTGCTCAACGACCATGTTTAGTGGATTCCTGCTTCCGCAGGAATGACAGGTAAAATTCAGGAAAATATAGATTTGGTTTTTAGAAAAAAGAATCTTATTATTTTTGCAAAAGTTTTCCATCCATAGTAGTAAATAAATCGGGATTTTGAATCAAAAAAAACAAAATTTATTAGTGGCTCAATACGATTTGAATTTTTATGAGCTGCGGTAAGCGATTGAACGAAATAATCAAATAGGATTTCATTGAAGATTTTTTTTATATATTCTGGTGGCTCAAATAAATGAATGGTTTCCAATGGAATTAATTCCGGGAAAAGTTCCTCAAAAATTCTTATGACACACCATACTATGTTCTGGCATCCCCATTCTTTAGCTCTTAAAGAACAAACCCGAAAATCTGGTTTATCTTTTATGATTATAGTCCGCATTTCAAAAAATCCACGCAATGTATTCAAAAAACGATGATTTGCAATATGGATAACATGAAATAGAAAATTATCTTCCTCGCTGAGACGGAAGAATTTGATACCCTCTTTTTCTATTGTAATAACTCTATCCCATATTTCTTTATAATCGAAATTTAATGTTATGGGTGGTGAGAATTTTTTATGCAAGTCGATATTACTATCCTTTTTTGTTAGTGCTATTTCGTTGTGTCCGGGGGAAATGAAAGACCTAATATCGTAGTTACCTTTATATCCGAGAGTTGCGAGAGTGTGGCAGGCTTTTTTGAAGAACCATGGGGGAACGAGAATGTCAATGTCGCACATGGAGCGGGTTGGACCGCCATTTTCGAACATTAGCCCATAAGCCATTCCCTTGAGGGGAGCAAATGGAATGCCTGCTTTGTTGAATTCGTTTGCAATAATTCGAAATTCTTCGAGTTTCTTTGCTCCAAGAACAGCGCTTGCCATGTAATACTTACGAATTTCTTTATTCTGGCGAAGTGCAGGATTTGAACCAAGAATATCGAGAACACCTGTTGTGCGGGCGATTTCAATTATCTCTGGAGAAATTTTTTTTGGTTGGCTGGGAGAAGTCATGATTGAAAGGAGTGTGCGAATTTCAGGGGGGATTTTAGGCTTTTCTTTCAAGGGCTAACTTCTGTTTCTGTTTGCGTGGTATGTTCTTTTTCCATAACGCATGCTCGAAGAACAACAAGTGTAAGAATCGAGGCAAAAATTAAAGTTAAAAGAACATTTGCCACAATGAATTTCCCTTTGCTCTTTTTCTTTGATTTTTCGTGTGAAAGAAGCAGAAATTTGTGCTCGCAATCACTGCAGTAATATCTTGCACTTCCCGGGATGAAACGCATCCAGAGTTTTCTTTTAATGCGGTGAATATTTTGCCCTCCGCACTTCGGGCATCTTTTAACCTGCGCCAATTATTTTCTTCTTTCCTTCCAGTTTTATAATTAATTTGTTTGCCTGTTTCAACCCTTTTATTGATTTTTGGGTGGGATTGATTGTGGTATTTGTGGATTCCTGCTTTCACAGGGGCAGGAATGACATTATTTCGATAAGCAAAGGTGGCTGAGTAAAGTCGAAGCCACCGACTTCACTCAATTACAAAAGGTTAAATTGCTTTAAAACAGCGGAGACATTATCGTCTTTTCTGGCAAGTTCTCTTAAAGAAAGAATCAAACTTTCAACCTTCTCCTTTTCAATATCCATGTCTTTTTCAACTTTTTTCATTTTTTCTTCAAATGGTCTTATCATAGTTCTCCTGTCCCATATAGCGAAACCTATCGTGACAGAAGTTAACGCCACAAAAATAGCAATGAGCATCCATAAAAAGTTTATTACCTGTTCAAATCTCTTGTCTACTTGTTCAAATCTCTTATCAACATATTCCTTGAAGTCTGCAAACCTCTTATCTACTGATTCCTTAAATTCTTTTAGTGTGGCTTCAATTCTTATTAATCTGTCCCTGTCTTCAAGGGTAAAAGAGACCTCATCAGCAAAAACATTCCTGACTAAAGAATTCGCCGATAAGAGCAAAACAAAAACGAACCAGAATTTTTTTCTGTCCATAAAATTACTCCGGTTTTTACATAATCATAAATATTATCTTACTCCCTGCCTTTCATATTGTCAAACATTTCATTTTAAAGAGGGATGCTTCTTACCCATCGACGAGCAATAATCGGGTGTCCGAGAGAGAATCGAAGGCAGACTCTGCTCAACGACTATGTTTAGTGGATTCCTGCTTCCGCAGGAATGACAGATAGTATATGGATTTCTGCTGTAGGAATAGATTCCTAATTCAGCAGAAATAGGATAATAAGGGTAAACAGCCATTCGCTCCTACCCCTTAAAATTGCCGAAAAGTATGGGGCATCCCCGATGAAGTATCCTTGAATAATCATAAAAGCATCTCCATTGGTTCACGGGTAATAAATTCTACACAGGTATGAGCAGGGTCTGGTATCTTTTCACGAAGGCGCCCCAAATCTACATCACTTGCAATTACTTTTCGATTCTTAACAGCAATCCATTGTTCAGCATACTTTTCGAGGAGGGATTCAAGATTTTCAATCACCCATTTATGGTCCTCAGCAAAATTATGCAGTTTATTGCGCAATGCACTATTCATTAATATGCCTCCTTTTGTTAATGATTTTCGTTCAGAAGAAATATTACCATATTAATTGCTGAGGTCAATAAAATAATTGTAGGTGGCTGGGTGTATTCTAAGCCACCGACGAGCCATAATCAGGTGCCTGAGCGCAGTCGAAGCCACCGACTTCGCTCAACGACCATTTTACGACAAGATAGCATATTTCGTGGCAAGGAATGGTTAATTATTGACAATTAAAAAGGAAGGGAGTTATATAAAAGGAGTTTGAAGCAGGAGGGAGCAATGAAGAAAAATTTATTGTTGCAGGTTTTTTTCGTAATCTATTCCGTTGAGCTGGCAGGGTGTGCAATCCATAGAGCACAGGCGGAGGAAAAAGGGGAAAAGAACCCTGCAGAAGATGCAAGAAAAGCGAAAATTGTGGCAAAGGTAAACGGTCAGGGAATAACTGTAGGTGAGGTTGAGGAAAAGATAAGTGTGAGTGCCGAGCCAGCCAAGTATGAAAATAAGGAAGAAATGAAAAAATTAATTGATTCGCTCATTGAAGAGCGCCTCCTTGAGCAGGAAGCCATTGCCCGCGGATATGATAAACTACCGAAAGTTGTGGACGGAGTGAAAAGGGTTTTGCAAAATCTCATGCAAACAAAATATGTGGAAGAGAACCTCACTCTCGATTCTATAAGTAAAGACGAAGCCATGAAATATTATGAAGAGCATAATACCGACTACAATCAGCCAGCACTCATACGGGCAAGCCAGATTGTGGTTTCAGATGAAGCAAAAGCAAAAAGCCTGCTCATGCAGTGCAAGGCTAAAGATTTTGATTTGCGCCAGTTCAGACAACTTGCAACTGATAATTCCGAAGATGAACTGACGAAGAAAAGGGGGGGTGATTTGAGGTATTTCGACATTACGGGAAAGGTATGGTATTCGGATGAAACGGTTCCAGTTGAAGTTGCAAAGGCGGCTTTCAGTATCGAAGTGAAGATGAGAGCAAGCGTTATTGTGTTTCAGGATAGAGATAGTGCAGAGAAGGTGCTGAAAGAACTCATGAGCGGTAAGCAGGACGATGCCACTTTTGTGAAGGCGGTAAAGAAGTATTCCGTTGACGAAGCGACAAAGGCAAAAGGGGGAGATGTTGGATGGTTCAATATGGAGGGGAATCTCGACGGGAAAAAAGTTGTTTCGGATAAGATTTCTTCGGTTGCTTTTACATATCAGACTACCCCTTCCCTTATTCCAAGAGTAATAGAAGCGGATGGAAAGTTTTATATTGTGCGGACAACCAGCAAGGATGACCCGGGAAGCCTCTATCCAGACATTGTCAAAACAGATAAAGGTTATCACATAATCTGGATTGTAAACAGGCGCCCTGCGATTTCGAAGACTTATGAAGAAGTCGAATATTCCATAAAGCAGAGGCTTTTTCAGGACAAGAAGATGAAATTTATTGACGACATGGTTGATAAACTCATGAAAAAATACAATGTGCAAATTTTTGAGAAAAACCTCGACAAAGTTGTAATTGACCTTTCAGGTGTTCCCCCGGCAGCCAAAGCTCAGAGTTCAAAATAGGAGATGCAATTTAAATTATCTTTGAATTAAATATTGAGTTTATTCATGGTTGAAGGAGAAATTTTAGAAAAAATTTTGGTAGCTTCAACTCCGCTCAACAACCCTAATTCTTTATATTTTACCCCTACAATTGCATGAAAACTTGAAATTTGATAATATTTGTAGTGGTAAGAATACAGAAGAAATTGATGTGGCGACGATAAGGAAAAAAATAATCGGAAAGAAAACATATTACTATCTTGAACATGCAGTGCGAAAAAATGCAAAGGTGGAAAAGAAAGAGATTTATTTAGGAAAGAAAATCCCCGGAGATATTGAGGAAATTAAAAAGAGGTTTCTTTACGACATTTATAAGGAAAAATGGATAAAAATTTTAGAAAAAATAAAGGAAGGGTATCAGAAAGAACTCAAAAAAACTCCGCCGTCTGCACAAAAGAAAGAAATGGACAATTTCGCAATTCAGTTTACTTACGACACGCAGAGGATTGAGGGTTCTCGCCTTACTTTTAGAGAGACTGCAGAATTGCTTGAAAGAGGTATTACGCCAAAGGAAAAACCTGTTCATGATGTGAGAGAGGCAGAGGCGCACAGAAAAGTTTTTTTTGAGATGCTTGAATATCGTGATGACCTTTCTCTATCTATTGTGCTAAGGTGGCATAAGGAACTTTTTGAACAGAGTAAGTTAGACATTGCTGGCAAAATAAGAGAACACCAGGTTGCAATTTCTGGAAGTAAGTTCAAACCACCTTATCCAGTTGAAGTTTATCCAATGCTTGGGGATTTTTTTAAATGGTATAAAAGGAGCAAAAATGTCTTGCACCCGGTCCAACTTGCGGGGATGGTGCATTTAAAATTTGTTACCATGCATCCATTTAGCGATGGCAATGGAAGAATTTCGAGGCTGATGATGAATTTTGTTCTGAATCGGGAGGGATTCCCTCTTTTTAATATTTCTTATCGTGACAGGAGGTCTTACTACACGGCACTGGAGCGAGCACAGGTTAAAAAAAATGATTTTATTTTTTTGAACTGGTTTATAAAACGGTATATAAAAGAGAACAGGCGATATGTGGTTTAAGGTATGTAAGAGGAGGGGAATTTTTGAGGGTGGTTTCGACTCCGCTCAGGCACTTTTGCTCAGTGAACCTTGGTCGTTTCGACTCCGCTCAACGACCTTGGAAAGGATTTTGGTGGCTTCTACTCCGCTCATCAACCACCGGATTTAATTTTCGGGGTAACCGCAGTAGGGTTCGCATTCCCAGTTGACCCAGTTCATTCTGCTCAGGCAGTCCTGTCCTGCCGGGCAGCGGTCACCGCATGACCTGCAATTCTGAGCGTCAACATCCTCGCACCTTCCTCCGCAGCACCTTTCTGGCGGAGCGTTTATATCCACAATGCATTCACCGATGAAAAATCCCCTGCTGCATTCCCTGAAAGCGCCGCATTTGCACTCCCCTGAAACGCAATGGTCGGCTCTGTCGTCGCATGACTTTCCGCATTCTCCACAGTTATTTATGTCTGTCCAGACATTCGTGCAACCTGAACCGGGACAGCAGACTTCGCCAAATCCGCAGACCTGACCTCCGCAGGTGCATCTTCCTCCTACGCATTGCTGGTCAACACCGCAACTAAGTTTGCACGCACCGCAGTTATTAGGGTCATTCATCACATCTTTGCACCCATCTTCACAGCACTTCATACCACCTGAGCATTCGGGCTGGTCGTGGCACATGCATCTGCTGTTTGCGCACCTGTCGCTTGTTTCAGTGTCGCATACAACCCCGCAATCTCCACAGTTTTGCTCATCCTGAGTCACATTAATGCACCATACACCATCACAGCATTTGTAAGGAGGGAAACAATCCTCGCAGGTGCCCGGACCAACGCAATGACCATCGAGACAGTTTTCGTCTGGATTGCATATCTTTCCACAACCACCGCAGTTTAATTCATCGGTCATGATGTTTGTGCACGAATCGTTACAGCAAATTTCACCCTCCCCGCAGGTAACTCCGCCGCAAAGCTGGCAGTGTCCCCTTACGCAGAATTCTCCCTGATTGCAGTGATAACCGCATGTTCCGCAATTCGTGGGGTCGTTCTGAAGGTCAACACAAACATTTACACAGCATGTCTGGTTGCCTGAACAGGGGGGATTGCATAGCCCTGTGTCTGTTCCTGTATCCGAAGGGGGTTTGCTTGTCCCGCTTGAGCATGCTGCGGAAATGAAAAGAAAAATTGAAAAATAAATGTGAATTTTTTTTAATACAATGTGCCTCTTCATTTTTAATCACCTCTTATTTACCATTCTGTTTGTTTTTAACCTCATTTTTCTTTACTTGCTTATTATTTATTAGTTTTTTTCTTGTTTTTTCGACTGTATTAATGATTTCTTTTGCAATTTTTATTGAATTTTCTGCTTCCTTTCTATCAATCGAGGCAAAATCCCCATAATCAACATCTGTTCTTTTTGATAAAAGATTTTTAAAATCTTTTATTATATTCACAGGCAATATTCCTGGTTTTATAAATTTTAAACTCAAAAGAGTGATTACTCCTTCGTGAGATTCTGGATTTGCTCCCTGTAAAATTAATAAAGACCTTATGGCGCTTAAAGCGGAATAATAGCATCTATTTACTGCGGTTTTGTAACGGTTTTCTTTGAAATTGGCAAACGCATCTTCAAAAAATTCAATTGCTTTTTCCATTCTGATGTTGCTCAGAGCAGTTTTTTCTTCTTCAGTAAGTGTCATAATAAAATTCCTTCGTTTACTATGTTTCTATAAAAAGGTGTATTGTATTTTTTTTCGAGTTCGAACGCGGTCCTTTCTTTTATAATTGGTGTGAAAAAAATATTCGCCTTTAATTCTTCCCTTACTATTATGTCCATTATTTTGTCTTCTATTCTGCGCCCTTTTCTGTCAACGACGATTAAAACATCAAAATCAGACCATACATCATGGTCACCCCTTACACGAGAGCCGAAAGCAAATACAAAAAGCACCCTGTTTGGAAGTTTTTTTCGTAAATTGGAAGCTATTTTTTGCAATGCCTTTTTTTCGTGATAAAACACAATTAAATTTTACATTTAATTTTCAAAAAAACAAGAGAATTTTTGTTGGTCGTTTCGATTCCGCTCAACGACCTTGGAAAGGATTTTGGTGGCTTCGACTCGCTTAGCCACAAGGGTTGCGAAATTGGTCATTTTAGGACACCATTTTCGCAAGGGTAAACCTTGTTCCTGCGAAAGCAAGAATCCATTTTGAAAGCATAAACCTATTCCTACAGCTGGAATCCACTATCCGTGAGGTTATTAAAAGTAGTCGAAGAGCAGCATTGCTTGGCTACCATTGATTTATTACAGATTTTCGATTATTAAGAATAAAATTGAATCGCATCGGGGATAGCGGTCATTACGAGCTAACTATAAAGTGTAACATGCAAGAGGAGAAATATAAAAATGAACTGGCGTGGAGAAAATGGTAATAGTAATGGCAATGACAATGACAGCGAAAATGGGGGAGAGATTCATCTTCTCGACGCAGATGGAAGACCCATAATCAGAGGTCGAGGAGGTCCTTCTGAAACAGAGGGGAAAATAGTTCCTCTTACAGGGGAAACTCCCGAAAATATTTTTGTTGTGCCTGTTGTTGAACCCGTACTTTTCCCGGGCATGACGCTTCCTCTGATTTTTCAGGAAGAGCCGCTGAAAGAAATAATGGACCAGGCGGGGAGGCAGGGAGGATTTGTGGGTTTCATCCCGCGAAAAGATGTCGCAGACGAGAAACAGGAGAAAAAACAGCAAAAGGCAGGGGAGCAGGCGGGGGAAAGGGAAAAAGAACCGGAGAATGAGGTGGAAATAAAAGGGGAAAGGGGCAGAAAGGAACTGAACCCCGATGCCCTTGCTAAGGTCGGGTGCGTGGCAAGAATAATTCGAAGCCTCAATTTACCCGACGGAAACAGGTCCTACTTTGTTGCCTGCTTTTCGAGGTTCAGAATAGCAAAGGTTATGCGTTTTCTCTATCCGCCTATAGTAAAAATTGAGCTTCTGCCTGATGTGATTGAAAAGAAAGATGAAAATTTAGAAGCGATGTGGCGAGCTGCAAGACAGACATTGCGGGAACTTATAAAGGAAATTCCGGGGATGCCTGAAGCTTTTAGCATCGCTGCAGCAAATATCGAAAGCCCCGGGCAATTGAGCGATTTTGTCGCAGCGCATCTCGACCTTCCCAGGGAAAAGCGGATTGAACTCCTCGAAGAAACGAGGGTTGATGTCAGGCTCCCTGTCATCCTTGAAATTCTGGTCAAAGAGCTTGAAATGGTAAAACTTGCCTCAAAAATAAGGGAGGATTTGCGTCAGAAAGTCGAAAAATCTCAGAAAGAATACTTTTTGAGGGAGCAGATAAAAGCAATAAGAAAGGAACTCGGTGAAGAAGTTGACCAGAAAGAGATGGCTATAGCGGAAATACGCAAAACAGCACAGGAGGGAAAACTTCCAAAGCAGGCAATGGAGAGGGTCGAAGAGGAGATAAAGAGGCTCGAGGTGCTCAGTCCCGAAAGTCCCGAATACAATGTGGTAAGAACTTACCTCGAGTGGCTTACAGCGCTTCCGTGGTCTAAAAGCACTGAAGACAACACTGATATGAAGAAGGCTCAGGAAATACTCGAAAAGGACCATTACGGGCTGAAGGAAGTTAAGGAAAGAATTTTAGAATTCCTTGCTGTTCATAAACTCAAACCCGACCAGCACGGCGCCATACTCTGTTTTGTTGGACCGCCGGGGGTGGGGAAAACGAGTTTGGGACAGAGCATTGCAAGAGCAATGGGGAGGAAATTCTACCGATTCAGCCTTGGCGGGATGAGAGACGAGGCAGAAATCAAAGGGCATCGAAGGACTTATATAGGTGCAATGCCGGGAAAGATTTTGCAGGGATTGAAGGTAGTTGGGGTTTGCAATCCAGTTTTTATGCTCGATGAAATTGACAAGTTAGGGGCGGACTGGCGGGGAGACCCGTCGAGCGCGATGCTCGAGGTCCTCGACCCCGCGCAGAACCATTCATTTCTCGACCATTACATAGATGTTCCTTTCGACCTTTCGCGAGTCATGTTCATCTGCACTGCAAATTTCGAGGATGATATACCTTCGCCACTTCGAGATAGAATGGAAACTATAAAACTTCCAGGATATATACTTGATGAGAAGGTTGAAATTGCAGCGAGGTATCTTCTGCCAAGACAGATTGAAATGAATGGACTGAAAAAAGGGCAGGTGGTGATTTCAAAGAGCGTGCTTGCTTCAATAGTTGATGGGTGGACAAGCGAGGCAGGGGTTAGGGAACTGGAAAGAAAAATCGGTAGAATTTGCAGGAAGATTGCTGCAGGGGTTGCAAGAGAAAAAGAGAAAGAAACCGGCGGGGATAAAGTGGCAAAGACAGTTATTACACGAAAACAGCTCGAAGAATTTTTAGGTCCGGTTGAATACATGAAGGATGTGCTTACGAGAAACTTGAGGCCGGGGCTTGCAGTTGGGCTTGCATGGACACCTGTCGGCGGGGAGATAATGTTCATTGAGGTGACAAGGATGCCGGGGAAAGGGGGGTACAAGGTCACAGGTCAGCTCGGGGAGGTGATGGAAGAAAGCACCCAGATAGCAATGAGTTATGTCAGGGCAAATGCACCGAGGTTTGACATAGACAGTAAAATTTTCGAAAAGAGCGACATTCATGTTCATTTTCCTTCCGGTGCTGTTCCCAAGGATGGTCCCAGCGCGGGTATAACTGTGACAACCGCAATAATTTCTCTGCTTGGCTGGAAGAAAGGAAAAAAGATTAAGCCACGCCTTGCCATGACAGGGGAAATGACATTGAGAGGTGAGGTTTTGCCCGTCGGAGGAATAAGAGAAAAAGTGATTGGTGCAAGGAGGGCGGGAGTGAAAGAGATAATAGTGCCTGCATTAAATAAGAGGCATGTTCTTGAAATTCCTGAAAATGTCGTGGCTGGGATAAGGTTCCATTATGTCGAGAAGTTTGAGGAGGTTGTGGAGATTGCTTTCGGGGTAAAGGTGTGAAAAACCGTGCCAGAAGTTTTATGGCTTGTTTTGCATAAGGATTTAAAAAACGAAGCATTATTTTTGAAGGAAGAAAGAAATCGAAGAGGTAAGTTTCATGGGTAAGATGAGAATTCATGGCGGTAGATTGATAGATCCTGCAGGTGGGAGGGATGGGTTTTTCGATGTTATTATAGAAGATGGAAGAATCAAAGCGGTTGGACTTCCGGGTGATTTCGGGACGCCTGAAGAAAATGAAATTGTTGTTGATGCAACTGGTTTGTGGGTGATGCCCGGTTTTGTTGATTTGCATGTCCACCTGAGAGAACCGGGGCAGGAATATAAGGAAACCATAGAAACTGGACTAAAAGCCTCTGCAGCAGGAGGATTTGCCGCTGTTTGCTGTATGCCAAATACACTGCCACCAAATGACAACCCTCAGATTACGCAATTTTTGATAAGGAAATCAAAGGAAACAGGAGGAACGAAACTTTATCCGGTTGCATCAATTACGATTCGAAGGGAAGGGGAAATTCTGACTGATATGGAGGCACTTAAGCGGGAAGGAGCAGTTGCTCTGAGTGATGACGGGGATTGCATCCAGAGTTCGAAGGTCATGAAACTCGCAATGGAAAGGGCGCGGAGGGTTGATTTGCCGATTTTTGAACATGCTGAGGATAGGCTCCTTACGGAAGGGGGGATGAGTCATCAAGAAGCAGGGTATGAGGAAAGAGGGGACAAAAAATGGGATGGGGAAGAAATAAAGGGGGGGATGCCTGCCGAGGCAGAAGAAATCATCGTGCACAGAGACATTGCCATTGCAAGACTTACAGGGGCAAGGCTCCATTTCTGTCATGTTTCTTCAATGCGTTCGGTTGAAGCAATTCGCAGGGCAAAAGATGAGGGGCTTTCGATTACATCTGAGGTAACCCCGCATCATCTGCTTCTAACTGAGGAAGCAATTTTAAAAGCAGGGGCGAATGCAAAAGTAAATCCTCCGCTTCGAACAGAAAAACACAGGCAGGCTCTTATCGAAGGGATTCGCAATGGAACTATAGATGCAATAGCCACAGACCATGCTCCTCACTCGAAAAAGGATAAGGAAAAGGAGTTTAGAAATGCTCCTTTTGGTATATCTGGAATTGAAACTGCAGTTTCACTTGCTCTTTTGCTTGTAAAAGATGGTGTTATAACTCCACTTGACCTCGCGAGGCTTTTTTCAACATCTCCATGCAGAATCCTTCGAATTGAAGGTGGAAGAATTTCAGCAGGATTACCTGCTAATCTTACATTGATAAATCCTTCAAAACCCTTCGTCATAAATCCGGACAGATTCATTTCAAAGGGGAAAAACACACCTTTTAAGGATTGGGAGGTTCCGGGCGGGGTTGCTATGACTATTGTTGAGGGGAAAATTGTATGGAAAGATGAGGGGGAAAGGAAAGGTGGTGCAAAGTGAGATTGCTTTTTGTAGGGCTCGACGGATTCGATTATTTTCTTGCTCAGAAATGGATTGAAGATGGGGAATTACCAAACCTGAGGCAGGTTGTGACAGTAGGAGACCTCTACCCTCTCGAATCACTTGTGCCACCTCTGTCTCCCGCTGTATGGACATCAATTCTGACCGGTAAAAACCCTGGTTATCATGGAGTTTTCGATTTTACGCTTTTTGACCGAAGGAAAAAGAGTGTTGAACTTCTCGAAGAGTTTACGAGAAAAGTTCCGAATATTTTCGAGATTCTTTCCCTTGTAGGAAGGGGGATTTGCGCAATCGGTTTTCCATGCACCACACCGGTAGAGGGTTATAAAATTGAAGGAGCGGTTCTTTCGGGATGGTCGAATCCCTTTTCGGTCATGGGGGGGCGGGGGAATTGCACTCCCGGGTGGGTTCATGATGAACTGGTGAAAGTTGCTGGTAAGGGTTATTTGCCTTTTGATGTGATAAATCAGTTTGCTGCTCATGATGAAAGGGATGCTGAGTGGATGGTATCGAAGATGGAGGATTCAGCAATTGCAAGAACCCAGATTGCTCTTTTTGTAGCAAATTCGATGCTTTCAGATTCTTCTGAAATTCTTGCAGTTTATTTTCCTGAAGGGGATGCGGCTGGACACCATCTGTGGCACCTTCACGACCCGAATTCACCAAGAAGAAGAGGGGGCAAAGGAAAAGGGGGTAACACGGGAGGTGCCCCGCTCCTTCGAGTTTATCGAGCTCTGGACAGGGCTGTCGGTATTTTGATTGAAGGATATAAGCCGGATGTAGCAATAATTGTATCCGACCATGGCATGGGTGGAAGCGGAAACATGGCTTTCAGTTTAAACCGGGCTTTAAGTGAGGTGGGAATGTGTAAATTTAAAGGAAAGGGTGGGTTAAAAATGTTTTTGCCCGGACTGGTAGAAGATTTTATTTTTTCTGCGATAGGAAAAATCCCGCCCGGGTTGAGACAGACTCTCGTTAAAACAAAGTCTCATTTTCGCAAACTTTCGACTGAATCACTAACTTTAATGAGGCTTGGAGGGATAGATTTTGGCGGAAGCATTGCTTTTAGCGAAGATGCAGGTCTTGTTCCGTCGTTGTGGATAAATGATGATTTGCTCGGATTGCAGAATTATAGCAGAGGGGTAGAGGATGGTGAAGATGAGATAGATGAAAAAGAAGAGGAAAAAATTCAGATTGAAAGGGAAAAAATCGCAACCCGGGTTATAAAGGAACTTGAGGAGGTTTCTTCTTTTCGAAAAGTGGTTAAGAGTGCGTGGCTTAAAAGCACACTTTATGAAGGACCTTACTCAAAAAGAATTCCTGATGTCATTTTTGAATTGAATTTAGATGAGGGGTACAGTTACAATATGGTACCGGGGCTATTCAGAGAAATGAAAAATACTGTAGAGCCACTTCCCGCAAAATATTTGAGCGGAGTGAAGGGGAGAACGAGACACGGCTCTCATCGCAAAACCGGGGTTTTTATTTTATCAAAAAATTCTTTGCTTTCAGGTGTGAATTTGGGCATTTATGAAATTGCACCTTTTATTCTTTCCCTTTATGGACTTGAAAGGGACAGGATAGAATCGGTTGCAGACAATTGTATTAAAGAGCAAAAATATACCATTCCACAAAAAGCATTCCATGATTCTCATTCAGTGGATTTGTGGGTGTTAAGGGAAAGGCTTGAGGGTTTGGGGTATTTGTAAGGGGAGGGGAAAGGGGAAAGGGAGCAGCAGATAGCGGGCAGAAAATACAAGACAGCGGAAAGGGAAAGGGAAAATTTGAATATTTTGTAAAAATTTTAATTTTTTTTGTTGACTATCAATTAAAAGAAAATATTATATAAAAATTTATAAGGTTAACTTTAAAGAAAGCAAACGGTATGGTTCAAAAAGTTGGGTGTGATAAATCACGCTCCCTAAAATTCACTTAATATTTTTTTAATTTTAAACCATGCCGAATTAACTAAAAGTGAAGTGGGGTGAAATATGAATTTTAAACCGATGCCTGAAATCATAAAAATTTCGGTTCTGTTTCTATCTCTTTTGTTGTTTGGGTCTGCGGCAGTCGGTGCGCAGGCAAAAGGAAAAAAGAAGAAAGAAGGTAGTGCTTCAAAAATTCAAAACTCTGATACACAACCTGAAGATACTCAGAAAAGTCCTGCTCAAGAAGCACAAATTTCTGAAGAACAAACTACAGTTCCAGAACAACCTTCTTCCCCTCCTTCTTCAGACCAGACTTCCGCTCCAGTTTCCCCCTCTTCTCCCCCTTCTTCTTCCAGTGCTTCTCCCCCTCCTTCTTCCCCTTCATCTGCTATCTCCTCTTCTACTTCTACCAGTGTAAGTCTGACTAAAATTATAGATGCAATAAAAAAACTCAAGGATGAAATATCGAACTCAGAAAAAAGAATGGATGAAATTGTGGGAATAGTTCTTTCTTCAACTGAAACAAAGGGGAGTAGAATAATTCTATCGCATAAAAATGAAATGTCTCAGGATTTTGTTCTTGTTGATGCAACATTTTCACTTGATGGGGCACCAATTTTTAAAAAGGAGGATGTGGATGGTATTCTTAAGGACCAGGAAACTTTAATTTATGATGGGGCGATTTTACCAGGACAACATACTCTTTCCGTTTCTCTTGTTTATAGAGGGCAGGGTTTTGGCATCCTTTCTTATATTTCTAAATATAAGTTTAAAGTAAAATCAAAACATCAATTTGAAGTCAAACAGGGTAAAGGTCTGGAGCTAAAAGTGGTATGTTTTGAAAAGGGTGATATAAATACCAAAATTGAAGACAGACCTGCTATAAAATATATAGAAAGAAAGGTTGAAATTGAATAGAAATTAAACCCCACTACTTTTGGGAGGAAAATGAAATGAAAAGGCATAGATTTGAAGTAATGTTTATTATCTTTTGTTTTTCAATTGCATTTGCATTCAATGCGGGTACTCAAACTCAGGCAAAAAAGAAGAAGAAAACAGAGGCAACTTCAGCGACGGAGCCAGCTAAAGCCGATAAGAATGAACCTGCCGATACCGGAAAGACAGAGCAAAAGGAAGCTGCAACTCCGCAGGAAAAAGTGGAAAATGAGCCTCAGACAACGACAGAAGGAGCTCCATCAACTCAGGGTGAAGCCCAGAATAAGACAGATGAAATGGATGCCAGTCAGAAGGCGGGTGCATATTCTGTAAGGCTCAGGGATCTGGAGCAAAAGGTAAATCAGCTTAAAGAAAGAATTTTTCGTTCAAAGGCGAGGTTGAGTCTCCTCGCTGAAAAGGTGCTTTCAGGACCTACAGGAGCAGGAGCAAGGGCGAGCATAATATATACTGATAAAATGGGAAGTTCGTTCAAACTTGTTAAGGCAGTCTTCATACTCGATGGAGTGCCAATTTATAACAAAACCGATGAAAGTGGAATGAAAAAGAAAAAGGGGCTTGAGATTTTTTCTGCCCCGGTTGTTCCCGGTGAGCATACTCTTTCAGTTACCGTTGAATACAAAGGCAATGGTTATGGAGTGTTTGCTTATCTCAACGACTATAAATTCAAGGTAAGGTCATCTCATGCTTTCAGTGTTGATGAAGGGAAATCAAAAAGTCTTGAAGTAGTGCTTTTTGAAAAGGGGAATATTGCAACACCTCTCGAAGAAAGACCATCGGTTAAATTTGTGGAACAGAGCGGGGACCTGGGAAGCAAATAGATTTTATTGAAAGGTTTTGAAATCAGGGGAGAAGAGAAAATGAATAGTGGATTACGCATTTTTTCATTGTCATTTGTATTTTTGGGTGGGCTTTGTTTCAATGCTTTTGCTGATAGTGGTTCGTCACTGGGTGATATTGAAAAGGAGATAGCAGGACTTGAATCGGAGGTGCAGAAACTCGAAAACACTTATTTAAAAGGGGAAGAGGTAGATATAAAGGGAAGTAATGTTGAAAAGAAGGTTGCGGATGGGGAACTTTATTTTAGGCTTGGGGATTATCAAAGGTCTGCAGTGGTTTTTCTTGATATCGTCGAGAGGTTCAAAAATCATCCTGCTTATCCAAATGCACTTTTTATGCTCGCTGAATCAATGTTCATGAGCAAGGATTATTTTGGTGCTCGTTCGAGGTATATTGAACTTCTTGACCAGCAGGGACAGCCTGGTTTTGCACCTTATATCACACCATCCCTTTCGAGGCTTCTTGAAATATCAATGCATCTGCAGGAGTTTGAAGGTGCGGAGAAGTATTTCAATCAACTCGATGCAATGAGTGGCGGTAAGATTGAAGCCACCACTCAATATGTTCGTGGAAAATATTTCTATTTCAAGAATGATTTAGACAGGGCTTTGGCGATTTTTCAGAGCATAAAAGAAAAGGAGCAGTATTACGCTGAAGCACAATTTTTTACTGGAGTGATTTATACACAGAAAAAGGATTTTAACACCGCCATAGGAATTTTTAAACAGCTTGCTTCTATGAATGCTCAGACTCCAAAAGAAAGGAAAATAGTTAATCTTGCAAAACTCAATGCTGGCAGGCTTTATTATGAAACAGACCAGTTAGAGAGGGCTGCGGAGCTATATGAATCCATTCCTCCAACTTCTGATATTTATGACCAAGCTTTGTACGAAAGTTCGCTTGTATATATTAAGATGGGGGACCCGACTAAATCTGAGCGGTCGCTCGAGGTATTGTCAATTTCAAATCCAGAAAGTGTGCTGATTCCACAGGCAAAAATTCTAAGGGGAAACCTCCTTTTAAGAGTGGGTAAGTTCGATGAAGCTGAGGCACTTTTCAAAGAGATAGGAAAGCAGTTCCAGCCGGTGAAGGATGAACTCGACCAGATAATAGCAAAGCACCCCGACCCTGAAGAATATTTCCATGAACTGGTAAAAACGAACCTCGAAACTTTTGACGCAGGTTCATTCCTTCCACCGCTTGCAATGAACTGGATGAAGACTGATTCTGCTATGGAAAGGGCAATGCAGGTTTTAGGAGAGGTTTCTCTTTGCAAAAATATTACCGAAGATAACATGGAACTGGTCGAAAAAATAAAGTTTGTTCTTGAAGGTCCCGGCAGGGTAAACGCCTTTCCGAAACTCAAAGCAGGCAAGGCAAGAGCAAATCAGATTGAAAATCGCCTCACCCAGCTTATGAAGAGAATGATTGAATATCAGATGGGTATTACCGGCAAGTCGGCAAATATGGCTTTGGATGACAAAAAACTTGAAAATCTAGATGAAATGGTAGAAAAACTTCCCACTACACCAGAGGAGTTTGCTGCGAGGGAAAAGGCGACAAAGGAAAATATAAACGGGCTTGCTCAGGCACTTGCTATACTTGAAGCAAGGGTGGATAGGCTGCACGCAAAAATTGTGGCAACAAAACTATACATTGACGGTTCCATAAAGGCTAAATCAGGAGTTGTTCCACCGGATATTTCTGCAGTGGAAGGAGAACTGAAAGTTCAGCAGAATGGAATAGAAAATTTCAAGAAAAATATTGATGAGGTTTTTAAACTCATTTCTCTTGCACGGAGTTCAATTGGTGTTGGCGATGAAAATGACAGAATGGATGCTGGCGTGAGAAATGAATACAAAAACTTAATGAAAAAACAACTTCAAATGATGAAAGATTCTGGTGTTGATTCTGGTACGATTTCAAAAATTGAAGGGCTTGTAGGAAGAATTTCAGGGATAGTAGAAAAACTTGCGTCTTTTAATGCTCGCGTGGAGACCATGGCAATTCAAAAAAGCCAGGAAATACTTCGACAGGTTGAGGATGAAATTCGGGAAATTGATTCGCAAAAGGCAGATTTAGATTCAATATCTGCTGAATCGGAGCAGGTAGTTGGGGGAATAACAATGCTAAATTTCACAGGTGTGAAGAACAAGTTTGATGATTTGATAGTCAAATCGGATGTAGGTATTATAGATGTGGCGTGGGCAAGGAAAGAGGAGCATAGAAACAGGGTTCAGTATTTGACAAGTGATAGGTTACAGCAACTTCAGTTTCTTGATGATGAATTTAACGAAATTTTCGAGGAAGAGGAAAAGGAGGAGAAAGGGGGCAAGAACAGCGAAGAGTAGGATTAAAAATATTGGAGAAGAAAATGAGAAGGTCATCAGTACTGGTAATAACGGTTGCTTTTATTTTAGGTATGGTGGTTTCCTTACCTGAGGGGAATAAGCTGAGGGCGCAGACTCAGGGGCAGGGGGAAACTGGGAAAGAAACTCAGATGGGGCAGATTGGGGGCGGAGCGCAAATTCAGAATCAAACTGGTATGGTAGAGAAAACGGAGGGAAAGACTCAGGGGCAGGGGCAGGCGAAGTCGCAAAGCCAGGGGCAGACGCAGGCGGAAGGACAGGCGCAAATTCCGCAGGAAGAAAATAATAATGTTCAGGGTGGTGGTGATTCGGGAGAGAAAATTCCCCAGCCTACTTATGGAGGATTGAGTTTCGGAGTTATCAAACCTCCAACACCACAAGAAGAATCAGCATTAAAGGAACTTGCAGAGGATATAGAAATTTTTAACAAAAATGCAGAGAGCTTCAGGGAAGCGATAAAAAATATTATAAAAAGAGAATATGAAATCAGGAAAAAGAATATCGAAGAGGAGTTTGCAAAAAAGATTGAGGAAGAGGAAAGACTTGAAGATGAAGCAAGGAGAAGCGCTATAGCATACTTTGAAAGTTTTCTTGAAAAGTATCCTTCCAATTCTCAGTACACTCCTGATGCTATGTTCAGACTTTCTGAACTTTATTACGAGCAGTCCTATGTTGACCACCTTAAAGCATACGATAAGTACAGAGAGGAGTACAACAAGTGGAAAAAAGGGCAAATCAGTAAAGAGCCCGTAGAACCAACAAGAGATTTTTCCAGAACGATAGACATTTATCAGCGTTTAATAGAGCAGTATCCGGACTATGACAAATTGGATGCGGTGTATTATCTTCTCGGGTTTTGCTGGAATGAAATGGGTAGGTTTGATGAAGCGAAACTCGTCTGGCTGACCTATGTTTGCTCTAACAAATATTCCCCTCAGAGTTTGAAGCAGGAACTTGAAAGAATCAGTCAGAGAGAGGGAGAAGGAGCAGGAGCAGAATCGCAGGAGGGTGGAGGTGAAGCGGAAAATCAGCCTGCAAAAACATTGAAAAAGGTTGGTGCAGGAGGGAAAGTGCAGAAAGAGGAAATATTTACTGAAGAGGAAATTAATCCCTATGCAGGGTGTAAGCCAATCAAAGAAAATTCAAGATTTTTTACAGAAACATGGCTCAGAATTGGAGAGTATCATTTTGATTACGACTATTCAAAAGTTGGGCTTTCACGAGCGATAAGTGCATATAGTAAAGCACTTGAGGATACGAGTTCTTCTTTTTATGACCTTGCACTGTACAAACTTGCATGGTCTTACTGGAGGAGAGGGAATTATCCGGAAGCAATTAAGAAATTTATAGATGTGGTTGAATATTCGGACAAAAAAGCAGCAGAAACGGGCAAGAGCGGTTCTCAGCTTCGCCCTGAAGCTATTCAGTATATTGCCCTTAGCCTCTGGGAATCGGACTGGAATGGCGATAATGTTCCTGACGAAGTATCAGGTTTTACGAGGTTAAAAGACCCCAACATCATTCCACAGGATAGACCCTGGACACCGGAAGTCTATAACTGGCTTGGTGATGTTTATATTGATGACAATGCTAATTTAAAGGCAATTGAAGTTTTCGAAGAATTTTTAAGGAGATGGCCAAATGCTCCGGAAGCACCTGATGTGGTTGCTAAAATTGCAAAGGCATATCAAAGAGAAAAAATGGAGCAGAAGGTTATTGAAACAAGGGCAAGGCTTGCTGCTTACGGAAAGGACAGTGATTGGTGGAAAGCAAATATGGACAAACCAGAATTACAGGAAAAGGCTTTAATGGCTGCTGAGGATGCATTGAAGCAAACCGCTCTCCACCATCATGAGGTTGCCCAGAATTTAAAAAATATGGCGAAGGCAAAGACAAACCCTGCCGAACAACAGGAATTATACAATCGTGCTGTTGAGGAATATAATATCGCGGCAGAGGCATATAAAAAGTATCTTGAAACATACCCAAATAGCGCAGACGCATACGAAATGAATTTTTTCCTTGCTGAAACATATTTCTGGTCAAGGCAGTACGATAAGGCTATTCCTGCCTATGAAAGTGTCCGTGATTCGCAGATGGACAACAAATATCAGAAAGATGCATCGTTTATGATTATTAAAGCAATAGAGCAACTAAGGGATGAGCAGGTTGCGAAGGGGGAGTTGACTATAAGGAATGCTCCGCCAGAGCCAGTTGCAGGTCCTGATGGCAAGCCTGTAGTTAAACCGGAGCCAATGCCCTCTATTTTGAAACAGTATGTTGATTCTATGGATACATATACGAAACTTTTCCCTCAGGACAAACAGAATGCAACGGTTTTTGTTTATAATGCAGCAGAACTCTATTACAATTACGGGAACTGGGATGAAGCTAAGGTAAGATTTGAAAAAATATACGATGAATATTGCAAGAAGGATAATATTGCCACCTATTCATGGCAGAATCTTGCGGCAATGGCTGCAAAACTTGACCAGGTGGATGAAGCAGAAAGACTGGCTAAACTGCAGAATGAAAAGCAGTGCGGAGTTGAAAAGGATTTGCTGGCAAAAACCGATGAAACGGTAAAAACAATAATGGGAACTGCTGAGGTAAGACATGCTATGGAGGACTTTGCAAAAGCGGAGCAGACAGGTGACATAGCCCTTTACGAAAAAGCGGCAGAAGCACTCGAAACCGTCGTAAATAAGAATCCAAAGCATGAAGATGCAGATAAGATGTTATGGAATGCGGCAATCTCCTATGAAAAGTGCAACAAATTTGCTTCTGCTTTGAGGGTGACACAGAGGATTGTTGACGAATATCCAAAAAGTGAGTTCATGGGTGATGCTCTCTTCAAACTGGCAGACAATTCTTTTAAGGCTTTTGAATATGATAAAGCACTTGCGAATTATAAACTCCTTGCCGATGAGCCAAGATTTAAGGATTCACCCCATCGCAAGCCTGCTACACAGAATACAGCGCTGATTCTTGAAAACCAGCAGAAGTATAAGGATGCAGCAGTTTACTGGAAGAGATTTTCTGAAATGACAGATAAGCAGGAGGAAGCAATTGAGGCTCTATGGAATGCGGCTAAAGGTTACGAGAAAGGGAAACAGTGGGCAAGTGTTATTACTGAAATGCGGGATTTCACGAAGAGGTTTGCAGGTGTTGCAAGTGCAGCTGAGTATCAGGTGGAGGCAGAGTGGGCAATTGCAAATGCTTATAAAAATATGGGGAAAAATTCAGATTATGAAAAGGCTCTGAGTGATGTAATTTCAAAATATAACACGGTAAAGTCAAATTTAAAGGTAGGGTCCCAGGCAATTGACCATGCTGCGGAAGCAAAGTTTACTCTTGTCGAGAAGGGGCTTTCTACTATCGAAAAGTTTAAACTCAACACGAACAACGAGAAGAAGGTGGCAGAGGATTTGAAAAAATTGAAGGAGATACGCGATGCCCTTGCAAGCCAGTATGCTCAGGTTGTCGGAATGGCGTCCCCTGAATGGTCAATTGCTGCACAGTTTAGAATCGGTTATCTTTACGAAACTCATTCAAAAATTCTACTCGATGCTCCTGTTCCTGCATCCATAACTAAACTTGGACCTGAGGCTGAAGAAATGTACAGGGAAAAGATAATGAGTCTCGTCACCCCGCTCGAGGACCAGGCAAAGGTTGAGTATGCCAAGGCAATGCAACTCAGTAAGGCTGCAGGGATTTTTTCAAGATGGACAGAACTTACTCTTGAAAGACTTAATGCTTATGACCCTGATAATTATCCTCTCTATGTAAAAGGCAAGACAAGAAAGATAAATGATTTTTATGGTGCTCCTTCTTTTGATACTTCGAAGGAGAAAAAATAAAGGGAAAGAAGGTGTCTTTTAAAGAGGGAAATAAGATGAAAAATGTAATAAAAACTTTTAGCTCAATGTTCTGTAAGAACATAATACTAACAATGTTATTGTTGCTTGTTGCATTATATTTTTCTGCCTGTGAGAAGAATAAAGAAAAAGCAAAGACAGCGAAGGATGAGACACAACTCAGTTCTCAGTCGGGAGAGGAGGGAGAAGCAAAATCAGAGGGGGAGGAAGGGGCTCAGAGTTTTGAAGGAACTCCTTCAGGAATAAGTGGAGCAGAATCTGGCACCGAAGGGAAGGAAACTCCAACTTCTTTAACATCACAAGGTAAAGTTGATACGCAGGTTTCTCAGGAAGCATTAAAGATTACAGAAGAAGGGATGGAGTTGCTCAAAGGAGGGAACATTGCTGGTGCAGAGAGCAAGTTCAAACAGGCTGTAGAGGAGGATTCGAATGCTTTTGTAGCATCTTATAATCTTGGTGTTATGTACGAAAGGCAGGGAAATTTTTCAGAAGCGAAGAAATATTACAAAAAGAGTTTTACTGCTAAACCGGATTATGGTCCTGCACTGGCTTCCTATGCTTTACTTGAGTACAAAATGGGTGGTTCATTAAAATCTGCTCTTGGATTTTTAGAGGGAGTGGTGAAAAAATATCCATCTGCTCTTGCAGCGCATGCAGCGTATGCCAAACTCCTTGCTCAGGACAAGCAGATTCAAAAAGCAATGGAAGTAGCAAAAGATGTATTAAAGAAGGATGAGAGAAATGTGGATGCTATGGTTGCTCTTGCGAGGGCATATCTGCAGAACGGGCAGAATGAGTTTGCAAGGTTTATAATAAGCCAGGCAAAAGATATTGACGATAAGAACCCCGAGGTTTATCTTGTGCTTGCTGATATTGCTCAAGCGATGGGTAATGAGAAGCTTGCAATTTCTTATATTTCAAAAGCGGTAGAAATTGACCCTTACCTGATTGAAGCAAGAAACAATCTTGCGGTACATTTAATTGAAGGCGGTAGTTTCGAAGAGGCAGAAAAACATCTTTCTGAACTTGCAAGAGTTGTTCCGACAAAGAGTGAAATTTTCATAAACCTTGGTGAAGCATACAGGGGTATGAGAAAATGGGATGAGGCTATTTCGGCGTTTGGTAAGGCGGAGCAATTGGGAGCACCAAAAGATGTTCTTTATTTCAATCTTGCCCTTCTCTATTTTTCGGCTGATTCAGTAAAAGGTTTAAGTAAAAAGGAAATTTTATTGAAATCGCAGGATTATTTTATAAAATATAGAAATGAAGTGGGTCCGAAAGTTGCGTCTTCGTCAATTGATTTAGATTCCTATTTAAAGAGGCTTGATAAAATGATTAAGGTTCAGGAAAAATTAGAAGCGAAGGCAAAAGAAAAGGGGGGTGAAGGTGGAGGAGGGGAAACAAAATAAAAATGAGTTAATTATTTTAAAATAGAGGAGAAGATAATAATGAAAAAGTTTTTTAAAATTTTGTTTCCAATACTAACTATTTCAGGTTATATATTTTATTCGATTCCTGCCTTCAGTCAGAGCACTGAGCAGGGACAGGAAAAGGTCAAGGAAGCAAAGGAAAAGAAGAAAAAGGGTCCTGTTGTGCTTGAAGAGGTAGTAATAGAAGGAAGGGTTCAAAAGCCGCAGGCTTTTTATATTTTACAGAGAAGCAGTTTTGGTTATAAGATAACCGAAATAGAGGAAAGTTTTGTGGATGAAGTAGTGAATTCTGTAAACAACGAAATTTTTTAATTTACTTGTTGATTTTAAAAAAAGTTTATGTTAAAGAAGAAACATTATTTATTGCTGGAAAAAGCAAACAATTAAACAAACAAAATAAAAAGTAAGGAGGATAAAAATGCAAGGCATTGCAAAAGCGTTTACTGAAGGTGGAATATGGATGTATGTCATTATCATCCCATCCGTTTTCGTCGTGGGGATAGCTGTGGAGAGGTTCATCTTTCTATTTTTCAAATTCAACATCAACGGAAATGCGTTCATGCAGCAGATAATGAAACTCGTCATGGCTAACAACATCGACAGGGCTATAAAACTGTGCAATGCTGCTCCGTCCGCGGCGCTGGCAAGAGTCATTAAGGCTGGTTTGATAAAAGCAAACAAGGGTGAACTTGAGATATCAAATGCTCTTGAAGAGGCGGCACTTGAGGTTGTTCCTCAGGTTCAGAAGAGAACTGTCATGCTTACTCAGCTGGCAAACATTGCAACTCTGCTTGGACTGCTTGGAACCATTACCGGGCTTATTCAGGCATTCGCAGCACTTGAACAGGCACAGCCTGAGCAAAAGGCAGCGCTACTTGCTCGAGGTATTGCAGTAGCAATGAACACCACAGCATTCGGGCTTATTGTGGCAATTCCAGCACTTGGATGCTACCTTATTTTTGCTGCTCTTACGAAGAAAATAACAGATGATATAGATTTGTATTCGTTAAAACTTGAAAACCTCCTTGTTGCCCGAATAAGGTCTGGTGGTGCTCAGATGGGTCCTATGGGAGGTTAGAAATATAAAGGCAAAAACTTTTGCTTTGAGGAAATAATATGAAAAGAAAACCAAGAACTGCAGAAGAGGCGATGGAAGAAATAAACCTTATCCCGATAATGAATCTATCGGGATTACTCATCGCCTGTTTGATTGTGACTGCAACTTTTATTGCTTATTCTGTTATTAATGTAAATGCTCCTCGTTTCAATCAGGCTGCCCAGCAACAGCAACAACCTGACCGTCTCCCCCTGAATTTAACTGTTCTTGTAACTGACCAGGGATTTACAATAAGTGCTAAAGGACAGAATATAGGAGCAGAGGCAGGGGCAGATGCTTCTGCGGCGGCAGGACCTACGATTCCAAAGAAAAGAGTTGGAGGAAAACCAGATTACGACTATGAAGCTCTGACCAAAAAAATAAGAGAAATAAAGGACGAAAACGAGGACGAAAGTCAGATTAATATCGGGGCGGAAAAGAACATAACTTATGAAGTAATTGTCAAAGTAATGGATGCCACCAGAGAAGATGAAAAAGGTGAACTTTTTCCCAATGTAGTACTACTTGGTGGTGTCATATAATAAAAGGGGGAAAAATTTTTACGATAGGGGTTTAAAAAATGGAAATGCAATATCAGGATGCCCAGGCTGGGCAAAGTGCAGAGCAGATAGATAGTTTATGGGCTATGAAGCGAAAGGCGCGCAAATTAGCGCGTCGTGGAAGAGAAATCCAGGGAATGAGCCTTGGTATTACTTCGCTTATGGATGCATTCACAATCATAATGATTTTCCTTCTTAAAAATTATGCGACAGACCCTGTTAATATTCAGCAGTCTGATGTTTTGCAGCTTCCAACATCTGTTTCGCAGGCACCTCTTGAAAGAACGGTTGTTATAAGTATAACAACACAGGCAATAATTGTTGATGATGTAAAGGTTGTTGATTTGAGGCAGGGCGCTGTGGACCCGAGTAATAAACGAGATGGCGCTACCGGTTTTTTTATTGAGCCGCTTTATCAGTCTCTTCAAAATGCAATGCAAAAGGCAAAAGCTATGAAGCAGAGAAACCCTCAGGCAGTTACATCTCTTGGAATGGCAATGATTTTAGGTGACTATAGAATAAATTACAGGTTACTATCGGAAGTTCTTTACACTGCAGGACAGGCAGAGTTCAATCAGTTTAAATTTGGTGTGGTTAAGATAGGGAAGAAGGGAGCTGCCGCAGCTAATAAGGGTGGTTAAAAATGTCATCTTCGCAGCAAATTCAAACAAGAACACCTGGTGGTGCAGGTGGGCAGGCACCCCTTCGAACAACTGCTATTCGAAGAGCACAACCTCAAATTACTGCAACTACTACTCCGAAAGTTCTCAGAATCGGTTTAATTCAGGGAGGGAAAATAACAGAGGAACGTATTATTCGAAACAGGGAAACTGTTACTGTTGGACAATCAGAAAAGAACACCTTTATCATTCCACATCCTAAGTTACCGGCAAAGTACAGTCTTTTTGAAATGAAAGGGGGTAAGTATTATCTTAATGTGCGGGATTTTATGGATGGGAAGATTTCCTCTCCTCAGGGTGTTCAGGACCTTTCAGTGTCAAGGGGAGCAAAAGTAATCCCGCTGGACGAATCTTCAAGAGGAAAAATCATAATCGGAGATACGACATTATTATTTCAATTCGTTATACCTCCTCCCATTCAACCAGCACCACAACTCCCTGCTGCTCTTCGAGGTGGCTGGTTTAAGAGTTTTATAGAGGAGTGGTTTTTTAACACACTCGTTCTAATTTCTTTATTATTTCATGTTGTTCCTCTGATTTATCTTGTTACAAAAGATTGGCCAGTAGAGCAAAAAGGGTTTGACCTTGATAACAAGTTTTTACAACTCGTTTTGCAGGCACCTGAAGAGGATATTCTCCAGAAGATGAAGGGGGAGAAGCCGCAGGGCGAAAGGGGTGAGGCGGCAGAGGAACAGAAAACAGAAGATACAGGTCAGGTTGCTTCCAGTGAAAGTAAATCAAAGGGACCTAAAAGGGAACTAACGGAGGAGGAAAAGGCTGCTCTTGAAGCTCAGAGGAGAGCGAGACTTGAAGCACAGGTTTCAAAAAGCGGACTTCTTGCAGTACTTGGTTCTGCAGGAGGAGAGACATCGGGTCAGGCAGGTGCAGACCTTTTGAGGGCGGGAAGCGTGGATACAGATATTGATGGTGTGCTCAAAACCGTTCAGGGAGTGAGAACTGCAGGTGCAGGAGATATAGGAGGTGGATTGAGGGCACCAGCGGGAAGCGAAGGAGGAGGGAAAGTTGCAGATATTGGTGCAATAAGGGTTTCTCAGGCAGATGCAAATCTATCCACTGCAGGTCCTGAAGAAAGAACAGTTAAAGGAAAAGCGGATATGGGAAAAGGGGACGAAGTTGGAGGAACAGGAATTCTCGATGCTGGTGAAGTTAACAGGGTGGTAAAATCAAGACTTGCTGCTATCAAAATGTGTTATGAAAAAGCATTGAGGCAAAACCCAACCCTCGAAGGTAAAATAAGTGTGCGATTTACAATTGGAACAAGTGGGAGGGTGACAAAGGCAAGTGTTGAATCAAATACAATAGGTAATCCGGAAGTAGCAGATTGTGTTATAAGTAAAGTTAAAAGTTTCGCATTTTCAAAACCTGAAGGGGGAGAGGTAGAGTACATATTCCCATTTGTTTTCAAGCCTTCGGGTTAAAAAATAAATTAGAAATTCATAAAAAAATTTTTGAATTATTTGTTGACATGGTGAAACTAATATATTATAAAAATTTAGTTAACCATTTTTAATAAAAAAGGGAGAAAATGAAAAAAATAGCAAAAATTGCTTTGTTGTTTTCTGTTATGTTTGTTGTAAAAGCAGTGGGTGCACCGGAGAAAGGGAAGGATGATGCTCAAAAAGGTACGGAAGATGTTTCGAAGCAGGACCCATCTACTTTAAGTGACGATGAGATGATGGCGAAGGTCGAAGCAACACTTTCTAAACTTCGTGATGTGAGAAAGTATGTTCAAAACCTCCTCGACCAGGCAAGAAAAGCGAAGGACATAATAAAAATAACCTGCCTCAATGACAAACTTACTCAAATTAATGTGAATTTGAGAACTTACGAGGACAGAATTCAATCCCTTAAAAATGCAGTTAAAATTGGGGATAAACCAGCAAGAAACCACGAATTCAATGTTCTGTCTGTTCTTGAACAAAAGATAATGAATTTGAGAATGGAAGCAGAAACATGCATTGGGGAGGCGGAAGGTTACCTTGGAAAAACCGAGGTGACAGTAACCACGCCGAAAGGCATGGTACAGATGGACCCGACAAAGGTACCGGATATCGGTATTGAAATTTTTGATAGACCACCCCCTGCTTCAGCTTTTCAGTAGTGAAACAGGGATTAAAATTTAATAAGAGGTTTAGTGGAAAGTGAAAATGGTAAGGGAGAGAGCCGTGTTTTTATACAAGAGGTTTTCAGTCCTTTTTCTGACTACTCTTTTTGCTTTCACCTTTTACATTAAATCTGCTGGTGCCCAGCAATGGTTATCCAACAGGCAGTATGCGGAAGGAATGGGAGTAAAATTGGGTTCATCAATGGTTTTCCATCCGGGACTTGGTGTTGAAGGTGGTTATGATTCAAATGTGTATTACAGTCGTGACACACAGGTAGGAGCAGCACGACTAAGAATAGCACCTTATTTTGATTTCGCTACATTACCACCTCAAAGAATGGCAGAGAGCGAAGGGGAAGGGAAAAAACCATCGGTTGAATTCAGACTTGGTCTTGCAGGTGTTTACGAGGATTGGTTTGGAAGTGATAAGAGTTTGAATGATAGAAGAGATTTTGGTGTAATGACTGACCTTCTTTTTATTCTTTTTCCATACGGTAAGTGGAGACTTCAGCTCGACGATTCATTTACAAGAACAATTACTCCTCCAAATGAATCAGCTCCTTATAATTATACAAGGGATTACAATGATGCAGGTTTAGGAATAAAGTTCGTTCCAGGGGATGCTTTGAGTGTTGGTTTAAGGTATAATTTTAACATAAATTTTTATGAAGAAAAAGACCTCAGACCAGCTGGTAATTATCAGATGCATAAAGTGCAACTGAATTCCATGTGGAAATTCCTTCCTAAAACTGCGATAACATTTGATGGCGAATTTTTCCCCTTTATTCGTGATAGTGACCACATTTCGGGAACGAACATATATCTTGCTGATACATCGTATGATTTGAATTTGTGGTTGGGTCTTGTAGGACTTTTTACAAGTAAATTTGGTGTTGCTTTAAGAGGTGGTTACACAGGTGGTTTTTACAGTGGTGGAGATGAACTCGATTCATGGCTTCTAAATGCAGAACTTCGTTTTTTTACAACTCCTATGTCAATGCTCAGGATAGGTTTTATTCGTGATAGACGACCATCATATTTTACAAATTATTATATGAGAAATGAAGGGTATATTACATACGAACAACTTATCAAGGGGAGAGTGCTTGTTTCTGCAAAGGTTCTTGGTTCATATTTACAATATTCGACTATGTATGAAGGGAATCCGCCAAATTTACACCCATGCACACTTGTAAATGACCCAACCAGGACTGATTGGTATATTTCAACTCTGTTATTTGCTGAATACAGAATAAGAGATTATGTTGCAGTAAATTTAACACTTCAGTTCGATGCGGATATCACCGATTTCGAGGTGAATGCAGGAGTGTATGGAAATATACCCGAGCAATATTACAAATTCGCGGGTTTCCTCGGAGTTAGAGCAATGTACTAACACACCCGCCGAAATGAGCAATTACCCTGTAAAAAAGATAGTATTGTCAGCTTTGCAGTTTTTAAGGTGTTGTGCAATTTTTTTTCTGGTAATATCCGAAAGTATGTGCAGTGGTTGGTCGCGTCCTGTTATTACTCCTCCGGTTATCAAACAGGATACAACACTGGGTCCTGGAGATATTTTTGATGTTCGTGTTTTCAACGAAGAGAGCCTTTCAAATACTTATCAGATAGCACCTGATGGTACAATAGATTATCCACTTATTGGAAGGGTAACTGTTGCAGGTTTAAATTCTCAGGAAATTTCAGAATTAATTGCGAAGAAACTCGTCGAAGGCAAATATTTAAAAAATCCACAGGTTTCAGTCCTTGTAAAAGAATACAAATCTAAAAAGGTGCATGTTTTAGGGCAGGTGAAGAATCCTGGAACTTTTCCTTTTCAGGATAATATGAATGTGGTTCAGGCAATAACTATGGCAGGAGGCTTTACACCTATAGCCAATGAGAACAAGACTACGATAACTCGCAAGGTTGAAGGCAAGGAAATTATAATAAGGGCTGAAGTCGGAAAGATAAGCAAGGGAGAAGCTCCGAACATTTTCCTTCAGGCTGGCGACATCATTTATGTTCCCGAGAGAGTGTTTTAAATATTAAAAAGTGGCAAAAATCCACCATTTTTTGTAGGGGCTTGATTTATCAAGCCCAATTTTTTAAACCGAAAGGTGGTGGTGGCTGGCGTGGTGTTGCAGTCTGTGGAGGATGGGGGAGTCATGAAGCACCACCATGCCAGAAATTTTTTTAACTATCCATCTACTTGCACAGTTCGAGAACAGGTGAATCGGGTTTATGACATTTGTAGCATGTCGAAGGATTTTTAGAGAAAAGAACATGGCATTTGTTCATCCATTCGCTATGTGGCGGGTGGGGATTGAAGCCCCCAACAGGGGCTGAATGACAGGACATACAGTCATTTTCCGTGTGGCAAGCAACGCAGGATGAAATGGATTTGCGAGCCCAGAACCCATGGGAGGATTTTTTGTCGGATGAAGGGAATGCATACCAATCATCTGGATGGTAGAGAGAACCTGCGGATACTCCGGTATGCGCAGGAGAATCCCATGCAACTGCGCTTTTTCGATGACATGGAAGGCAAAAATTCTGGAGGGAGTGGCATGCGCTGCACCGGAGGTCTCCAGAAAGAGAGGCAATACTGTGCATTTCCATCCAATCCTCAGGGTGAATCAAGGTGGGACGGGTTTTTCCACTTCCTGCATGACATTTATCGCAATCGCTATTTTGGTGGCATATTGCGCACAAATCGGGATCAAGACCTGCACTTACCTTGTGTTTTTTATACCAGTCCTGCGTGTGACCTATTCCTTTCATCCATTGTGGAGGTTCCAGAAAGGCGCCATTGTTTAATTTTTTCATGAGTGTTCCCCCTTTTTCGGTAAAATGGCAAATTGAGCAGTGCCCTGCTTTATACTGCTCGTCGTGAATATGACATGAAATACATTTTTTCATGTCGGGAAGCGAAATATCACCTGATTCATTATCTATTTGATGACATGATATGCAACTACTTTTTTTTGTGTGTTTTTCGTGGTTGAAGAAAACCTCAACATTTTTTTGGTGTTTTATTCTGATTGAAATAATTGATTGAGGGGTTTTTGAGTGGCACTTCAGACATACCCCTTCAAATTTTCCGTTGCAGATTGCTTCAGGATGGCACTTTTTGCAGATACTGTTTGATGGAATAAGGAGGTCGTATGATTTTTTAGATTTATAGGCATCTATATGGCAGTCTGCACAATCTATTGCGACTTTGTTTACATGAACGGAATGACTCATTCGCAAGCCGAAAACCCTGTCAGTAAAAATGGTATTTCCGTTTGCTTTTTTTCCGGCACGGACGACAAAAACTATAAAAAGACTTAAAAAGAATAATAACCCGGCGAAAATTACCTTTTGTTGTTTTTCACATGTCATCTTTTTAAATAGTAACCTCCAGTATACATGCTATCCTGACTCCAAACCCGCTTATTCTGTTATCAAAGAGGTCTGACATCCCTACAAGTTTTATTCCCTTATAAATGAGCCATGAAAGGGAAATAGTCTGGGAGCCATTCAGCGTGTGGTGATTTGCGAGTATAGGGTTTTGCATAAACCACATTCCTGTGCTAAGCCGAATTATTAAAATATTTTTTAAGATTTCAGCCATTATACTTGCGTTCAGTCCAGCTATAGTTCCACTTTCCCCATCGGTGATTCGAGTAAGGAGTGAAAGAAAAATGGGACTTCTTTTCCATAATGCCCTGAATTCACCACCACCGTCGGAAAATCCTTTTTTATCTGAGTCAATTGATAGCGGGGTAGTCTGTCTTGCAAGAGCAAGAGCAGATAAATTTAGTTTTTCAAGTTGAAATGTGATTCCTGTTGAAACTTCCTGAAAGGGGTCAAAGAAGAAAACATTGAAAATTGATGAAGAATCAAAGATAGGATAAATGTAATCGAAGTTAAGTTCCCATCTCCACTGTGGCGCTATTTGTAAGTTAGAGTTCATGATTACTTCGCTAATTCTCTGCCACAGGAAATCCCATGATGCAAGAACTTTAGCAGATAAAGGAATGAAACTGTCTGAAATACTTAAGGCAAATGAAATTTTTTCAAAAGATATTTTATCAAATTCTGTGCCTGTATAAGTTCTACGATAGCCTATAGAAAGGGAGCCTTCTGAAAATTTTAACAGCGTTGCATTAATAGAAACCATTGGTCGAAGCTGCGGTTGAGTGATTTCCGGGTGGACATCATCGGGTAAATTTTCTCTATTTCCCCATGAAATTCCTTCCGGTGAGTAGTCGAGTGCAGAAAAATTAAACGAAGGAATAGTTTCAAAACCAAAAGAAAATTCCCCCGAAACTAAATTGTGCAATTTTAAGCGAGTTTTAAACCCGTCTAAAGCATACATTCCAGTCACATCATTTGTTGTAAGTCTCCCCACAGACAATTCTAATTTGTTGAACCTTCCAATACTTAAATTTATGTTTCCTCTTATTAAACCGAAATTGGTTTTTCTAAGTAACGGTATATAGTAATCCGGGAGATTTGGGTTGACTTCCTCTTCGGTGACATTGAAATCATGGTCTATTAGAAGAGCGATACTCAAGGTAAGTTTAAAAGGAATTTTTTCTCCTTTGATTGCTGGGTTGAAAGTATGTCCTCCGTTTGCGGAAAGGTTTTGAATAAGACGGGTTCTCGGGAAACTGAAAAGTCCATCCCTTCCTCTTATTCTGTAAGATTCTCCAATTGTTTCAGAAGAGACACTGAAATCTGCTCCTTTTGCAACCTGTAATCTGTATGTAAAAAGTATTAACGATGATAGTGCTAAAAAAAGGCGTGAGCCTTTATGTTTTAAAATATGTTTTTTAAGACCCAGCATAAAAAAATTCCAAAAAATTACTTGAAATCTTTTATCATATAAATACTATTTTTTAAAAGGAGTTAAAAAATGAAAAAGTATTTATTTTTAAATTTCATTTTTATTTATTTCACTATAGGCTGTGCAAAGACTTCGAAAGATTGTCCCCCGGATTGTAAGGAACCAAATGTCTGTTGTGACGGACTTTGTATTAGTGTTATGAATAATAATAATAATTGCGGCTATTGCGGGCATGTCTGTGGGGAGGGATGGAAATGTGTAAATGGGCAGTGTGTTCAAACATGCGGTGATTCAGGCTCAATTTGTTCACCCAATCAAAAATGTTGTGATGGTTCTTGTGTTGATGTAACCTCAGACCCCGGTAATTGCGGTTCATGCGGGCATGAATGCGATGAAGGGGATATATGCATTTCCGGAAGTTGCACTAAAATAGAGTGTGAGCCACCATGCCAGGAAGGAGAAACATGTTGTAGAACAGCAAGTGGAAATAAATGTTTTAATCTTAATACGGATAAAAATAATTGCGGGCAATGCGGAAAGGTATGTACAGGTATTGATGAGGTTTGTGTTGATGGAGTTTGCTCACAACCTCAGTGTGACCCACCTTGCGAAGCTGGAAAGAGCTGTTGTGGTGATGTTTGCGTGGATAAGTTAACCGATATGCAGAACTGTGGTTATTGTGGTAATGTGTGTGACCCGGAATTATCGGATGGATGCACAGCAGGACAATGTTCCTGTAGAGGAGCACTCGCCTGCAGGTCTGACCAGAAGTGCTGCCCGGGTGTTGGTTGCAGAAATATAAAGGCGGACCCGAGTAATTGTGGTGACTGTGGTCATGCGTGTAATACTGGAGAAACATGTTCCGACGGAGTCTGCAAGTGTGGAAGCGGAAATACATGTGCAGAAAATGAAAGATGCTGTAGCGGAACATGTATTGATGTGATGTCTGACCCGAGAAATTGTGGTGGATGCGGGGTGATTTGCAACGAAAGTGGTCCGAATTGCGTAAATGGAAGATGTATGTGTGGGGAAACTCCTGCATGTCCGTGGACGGGAGGTTTTTTGGCCTGTATGTCCGGTAATTTCACTAACTTTCAGAAGTGTTGCGATGGCAGGTGTGTTCAAATGAGCGATTCAGATTGTGGTGCCTGTGGCAATGCCTGCCAGGAAGGGACAACATGTACAGGTATCTTTATGCTTCAGTGTATTTTCCAGTGCCAGTAGAATAATTTTATTCTAATCCGGGCGGTCATTGAGCTGAGTCGAAATGACCGCTATTGGATGATTTTTTTTCAATGTTAATTATGAAATGATACCGTAATCGAATCTCCACAAGATTTCTTTTATCTCAGGTACTTCCTGTTTTATTGCAGGCATTACAATATATGTGTGGGTCCATTCAATTCCCGGGCAACCTGAACATCTTCCAGAATAACTTAGAGTTAATACGCCATCGCTTGATAAATCTTCGATTTTGATATCTCCATCATCATACTTCAAAATAGGGCGAACTTTTTTTTCAAGCAGTTCTTCTACTTTTTCCTTTACTTTTTCGATTTCGTTTTCTTTTATCACTTTTAGAATGCAAGTTGCTTATCAAGTGATGCAATTTCTCCTATACTGATGAGAAGTGTTTTTTGATTCTGGTCCATTGCATTGGCAAGTTCTACCATTGCCTGTAATCTTGCTTGATACTCCATAAAATGAGAAAGTTGCTCCTTGATAAGTACAAGTTCTTTGGATTCCTGACCCATTGGAATAACCCATGATTCTGGTTCGGCGCTCAAATCTCCACTTAAGTATATCTTTTTACTCACGCTTGGATACCCGGTGCCACCCTGAACTTTAAAACCTGAAACAGTTTTATCTTTGTTATATTCTGTCCCTGCTATAATTGATAGATTTCCAACTACTACTTCCATTCCCAAATCAGCATCCTGTCTTTTGGTAAATACTATTCCATAAGATGTGTTTGCAAGTTTTTCAATCTTCCGTTTTGCTTCGTCAAGTGCAGGCTGGTCATTCTTTGTTTTGATAACATGCTCGTCCATTTTTTTCAGTAAATCATTCCATTGAGAGGAATAAGTAAATAGCATCGCAACTATGTCTGCTTTGTATATGTTGTAACTTCGGTTGGCAAGGTCAACGAGTCGTAAAACACATTTTTCCTCGCCTGCTTCCTGAATGCACCCCTGCCCTTTTACTATTTCCTTTAACTTATCAAGTAACCCATAATCAGGTTCTCTGTCTTTTGATGCTTTAGCCTGAGCGGTGACAAGTTTTGTTCTTATATCGGAAAGAAGTTTTGAGGAAAACTGAATCTTTTCATATATTACTTTTCCATCATCTATCGACCTGTTATAAATAAGCCTGCTGCTAAAACCTCTTCCCCAGAAGATTCCGACGAAAAGGCATATAATTCCAACTACTGCTGATATTAACGCAGTAAGCATTCTTGATTTTTTTATTATTTTTTTCTGGTCTTCGGCAGAAACTGCCATATCTTCTGCTTTTGGACCCTCAATCAAAGAGCGCCGGACGAATTCAGTTCCTACAGCATCTTTGGCAAAAGGGTCACGATGTGCATCTACCTGTGGTTTTTGTGGTTGCAGGAATGGAGGAGGTGCCACAGGAGCAGGACCTTTTATAATCGGAGGGACAACACCGGCAGGAGGAGCCGCCTGAGGTGCCCCACCTGCAGGTTTCTGTGCTTCCCCTTTTTTAACTAATCCGAGTCTTGCTTTTAATTCGTCTACGCTTTGTGGGGGTGCTTTTTTTTGGTCAGCCAAGGTTTATTCTCCTTACAAAAATTTTCAGATTATAAGAAATATCAAAAGCATTATTTATTTACAATATCTTAAAAGATTTTTTACAATTCTTATTTTAAAAAAAATTCCGGAGCAGGTGGGAATTTAAAATGAATAATAGATTCCTGCTTCCGAAGTCCGGTGCCTGAGCAAAGCATATTATGAGATTTTTTATTGCGGGTTTTTCAGGTAATATTTGGCTGATTGGGCAATTGCTTCGGATTTTGCTTCTCTGTAAAGTTTTTCGAGATATTCTTTCCCTTCTTCCCCGCTAAGTCTGAAGGCTATCATTGCAAGGTCTGTGGAAAGTCCTGCTTTTCTACCTATTTTTATTTCGCGGAGTGTATTGAATATTTCATTACCTTTTGTTTTATCACCGTATAAATATGAAATGACATCGAAAACAATACCCGGTGCTCCAAATTTTAAGAGCCTTTTTTCAATCATTCCTCTTGAGCCTTCATTTTTTAATGCAGCAAGCGCAATGGCAGCATATATAAGGATGCTCTTATTTTTTGTTTCTTTTGCAATTTTTGCAATTCCTTCTATCATGGTAGTTTTATCGGGTGAATCAACAAGACTTTCGAGAATACTGGCATTAAAGAGGTCGTAACTTTTTTCTTCGAGTAATTTAACAATCTGTGGTACAGCTCCTGCATATTTTAATTTTAAAGCAGAATTAAATGCTGAATATTTTAAATCTCTTGCCTGATTTTTAAGAAATTGTGCTATGAATTTTCCTTCTTTTTTGTCACCTATACTTCCAATGGCTGATATTATTTTAGATTTTGTAATTCTGTCAGCCTCTTTCATAAGTTCTTTTAAATTAGGGATAGATTTTTGAAATTTTATTTTCCCTGCAAAACTGATTAATGAATCTCTATTATAAAGGCTTGTCTCCTCTTTTAATCCATTAATAATTAATTCTTCACATTCTGGACATTTTACTTTTTCTAAATCAATCTGCATAAGCACATTGAGGGCTTCCTGTCTTGTTCGGGGATTTGGGTCTTTTGCAAGCGCAATCATTTCTTCTACTGCCTTCTCTCCTCCTATTAAAGAAATAGCATAAGAAATTTGCGAAATTTCTGAGCAGGCATATCCGCATCCAATTCCTGTGATTTTTATGGATATTTTTTTGAATTTTTCTATTAACTTTGGTAATGCTCTTTCGTCTCCAATAATTCCGAGTGTGGCAGCTGCCTCACCTGAGATTTTTCGGTTTGGTGAGTCAAGGAGTTGTATAAGTGAATCTACCATTCCTGTATCCCCTGTTTGTCTGCTTATCTTCTGTAGTGATTCAATGGCTGAAAGCACAACATCTTCGTCTTTGTCTGAAAGAAGTTTTTTAAGTGGTTCAAGAGAATTTTTACCTCCACAGTTAGAAAGAGCCATGGCTCCTATCATCCTAAGGAAAGAATCATCAGATGAGAGAAATGGAAGTATTATTTCTTCTGCATCCTTACTCGAGGAAAGGGAGAGTGTTATTGCAGATGATGCTTTAAGGTATTTATCTTCCCCTGAAATGAGTTTTTTTAGTTCTTGAATTGTTTCTTCATTTGCGCTGTTTGCTATTGCCTCTTCGATGGGGGTAAGTACGCCAAAATTGCCTTCTTTGAAGAGGTTAAGCATTTTTTCTGAAATTTTTTTATCTTTTGTGGTGCTGAGAGCCCAGAAAACTTCATTTACTAAAATATCATCTGCTTCGTTCATTTCTTCCTGAAGAGATTCAAGTACCTCTTTAGTGTAAGGTATTTCTATGTGGGAAATATTAAAGGCTGACGCTTCCCTTACATAGAAATTTTCATCTTTCAAACCTCTGGCAAGGCTAATCATTGGACCTGTTATGTTTTCTACTTCACTTGAACCCAGTGCCATTCCAATTGCATTTATTGTTGCTTCCCTTACCGATTCCTTCTCATCACTTAAAGCAGTGGTAATTTTCTCAATTGCTTTATCCCCTCCAATATCGCCAAGAGCAGAAACTGCACTCTGGCGAACATTTTCATTTTGTTCTTTTAGAAGTTCTGCAATTCCGGGTATGGCTTCTTCAGCATTTAACAAACCAAGGGCTCTTGCCGCATTTGTTTTCACATACAGGTCCTGGTCGTTTAAAGTTTCAATAAGCGCAGATATTGCTTTTTTTACTCTGCTCTGTCCAAGTGCTGATGCAGCTGACTCTTTTACCCACTCACTTTCATCTTTTAGTGCTGATATAAGAGCATCTTCGGCTGATGGGTCGTCGAAATATCCAAGTGCTCTTACTGCTTCAGCTCTGACACGGTCGGTCTCTTCTTTTGCGGCTTTTACCAGTAATGGTAGAGATTGCGAATCCGACGAGTAGCCAAGAGTTCTTACCATCTCTATTCTTACATCTGCACTTTTTTCTTTGGGAAACTTTTCAATAATTGCTTTTACACCATTTTGACCACATAAGCTGAGACTTCGAACCGATGTTATTCTTACATCTTCAGCCTGGTCATCAAGCGCTTTTATAAGTAATGGAGCTGCTCTTGTATCACTAAGCCTTCCCAGGATTTCTATTCCAAATCTTCGAAGATATTTATTGTCTGACGAAGAGAGTTCTTTTGCAATGTCAAAAACTCTGGTTCCAAAGTAACCCAGTGCTGCTGCATAACTTTGTCTGTCCTGCTGGTCAGCTTTTTTAAAAGCCTCATAAAGTGCAGGTATTGCGTTTTCATCCCCTATTAAACCGAGTGCCATTGCTGCTGCACCCCTGATACTTGGTTCCTTATCATTTAAAAGGTTGATGAGAGGTTTTGTTGCTTCTCTGCTTCCTATCTGACCCAGAGCGTAACATGTCTTCATCCTCACATCCAGATCGCTGTCTTCGAGGAGAGGAATTAGATGAGGAACAATACTTTCATCACCTATAATACTCAGTGCTTCTATGGCGTCACCTCGAGTTGTAGGATTTTTATGCTTGAGCAACTTAATGAGTCCTTCACGAGCAGAAAAATTCCCATTTCTTCCGAGGCTTATAAGTGCAATGGTGCGGAGTTCTTCATCGTCTTGATTCGCAAGTTTTTTCATAAAATCAATTGCCACAACATTTCCTGAATTGGCAAGATATGAAAGAGCTTCTGCAGCGGCACTTCTTACCTTCGGTTCACCCTTTTCGATGAGTTTCATAAATGGTCTGAGTACCCGACGCGTGTTGAAGTAACTGAGAGCTTTTATGGCTGATAGCTTCAATGATTCGTCTTCTTCCTGTGTGATGATATCGAGTAAGGGTTTCATTGCATCAAACATGTAAGATTGTCCAGCTACTTCAGCAGCCTCAGCCCTATCTTTTGGATTACAAGTCCTGTCTGCGATTATGGAGACCACTTTCTTATTGAAATCGCTTCCCCAGCCATAACCCACAGGACAGTGTTCAAATCCCTGTGCTGAGGGGGCAGAGACTTGCGCTGTGGTTACAGTTTTTGAAACAGGTGTTCCACCCCCTTTTGGACCACACCCCAGAATGATGATTAAAGTTGAAGTTAAAAGACCTTTTAAAGTTTTTTTGTTCATTGTAACCTCACTTCGTTATTTTAATTATAAAAAAACCATAGTACATAAAAAATTTTTAATCCATAAATATTTGTAAAATAGTTTCTTAACCTGCCAGTTGCATAAAAAATAATTATTTAATGAGTTAAACATTGCAAATATTCATCAAATCCCGCTTATCGGAAATTGACAGCGAAAAACAATGTTTTAAAGAAACTTAACATTTTGTTAAGTTTTCAAAGTATTTAAAATAAGTTAATAAAAGAAGCAAAAATTTATTCATGTTTATCATGGATTTTCTATATGTCATTCCTGCGAAAGCAGGAATCCATAAACATTTCTCTGCATATTTTGCTTTAATCTTCTTCTGGATACCTGCTGAAAGTTTACCCCTGCGGATGCAGGGGCAGTTGTAGGGGCTTGATTTATCAAGCCCAATTTTTTGAACCATGCCGAAAAATTTTAAAATTTGTGCAACATTGGGGTTAATTAAGTTTGATTTTGTTTTTACATGGGTTAAAAAATCGGGAGTGATAAATTAGACCGCTGAAAAAAACGGATTATTGCTCTTTTGGGGATTATTCATTTTGTATTTTTTGAATTCTGGACCTTAAGTTTTGAACCATGCCTATTTTTTTGCACTTCACCTATATACAAACATAGTTTTTAAACTATAATTAATTTAGATTTTATAAATTCCAAAGGAGAAGTACTATGAGAAAACATCTGACAGGTTTTTTAGAAATGTTAATTTTTCCCGCATTCCTCTTTGTTTTTTGTGGAATTTGTTCTTTGTTTTCATGCGGGACTAAAAACAGTCCATCAGATTCAAACATCGAGCATGATATTTCTGTTGAAGGACAGTGTGAAGAAGAAGCAACTCGTTGTAATGGTAATATTTTTCAGAAGTGTATTTCAGCACAGTGGCAGGATTTTGAAAATTGCACTGATTCAGGCTATTTTTGTGAACCTGCGCTGGGTTGTGTTGAATGTATTCCACTGAGACCATATTGCGACGGTGAACTCCTTAAACAGTGTACAGCAGAGGGGAAGGAAGGAGCTCTGATTGCTGACTGTTCTGCTATTTCCGGAGCGACATGCAGTTCAGGGGCAGGTGCATGCGTTACACTTTGTGAAAAAGCAAATGATGAAAGGTCAAATGTCGGTTGCGTTTACTGGGCTGTTGACCTCGATAATGCAACAAACAGTGTTGACGATGCCGCCGCTGCCCAGTTTGCGGTGGTAGTTGCCAATGTTCACAGCACTTACACCGCTACTGTAATGGTTACAATGAGTGAGTCCGGTTACGGTAATCCTCCCGCTCCGGTGATGGTTGAGACTGCAACGGTCCCACCGGGCACGGTTCATATTTTCAATCTGCCAAGGCGAGATGTAGATGGGCCGGATAGTGATTTGCATACAGATGACGGACCTCAATCCTGTCTCAGCAGTCTTGCTTTTAAAATTGAAAGTGATATCCCCATTGTCGCATATCAATTCAACCCCATTACTCAGGATTTTTCAAATGATGCTTCTTTGCTAATACCTGAATCTGGTATGGATACTTTGCATTATGTCGTTGTTTATCCTCCTGCAAACCCTATCAGAATCCAGGGTTTAATGGATTACCCGAACAGAGATTATGTAACAGTCGTTGGAACTCGTGAAAACACTACAGTAAGAGTTACCCCCTCTTATGACATTGTAGCCAGTATTCCCCCCATTCCAGCAGGCTACACCGCAACTCCTGCAATAAGCGCAGGTGAAACAGTCGAGTTTACTCTTGGTCCCTATGAGGTTCTTAACCTTGAAACAAGGGAAATGACAGGACCCAGGGACCAGCTGCCCGATTTAACAGGAACTGTTGTCGACGCTGATAAACCTATTGCAGTTTTTACAGGTGTTGACCTTGCCCTTGCTGTAGAAGGACTTGTTCCCGGTTGTTCAAATCTTGAGGATTGCAGTTGCTGTGCTGAACATATCGAACAGCAGGTTATTCCAAAAACATCCATGGGGAGGAAATTTGTGGTTACCCGTTCACCCATGCGAAATTCCGGAGGCTGGATAGAAGCAGATGTGTATAGAGTGATGGCAGTAAGAAATGATACACAAATAACTACCAATCTCACCGACCCATCCCTTCGTTCATTTACTCTTAATGAAATGGAATGGAAAGAATTCACGAGTAAAACAGGATTCATTCTTGAAGCAAGCAAACCAGTTCATGTCGTTCAGTTTCTTGTGTCTCAGATGCAAACGGAAAATGTGATAGGAGATAGTTCGATGGTTCCTTTCCCTTCAGTTGAGGAAAGAAGGGCTTATTATGTATTTACTACCGGGATAAACTTCACTCAAAATTATGCTGTAGTTTCGTTACCTCAGGGATTTGATGCCACAATTGACGGGGCTCAGATTTCTTCGGCTTGTGGCTCCCCGGTTACAATTGGGGAACTCGACGGCTATACTTATGTTGCCTATACATGTGAAATATCTGAAGGGGCACATGTAGTGGATGGGGGGAGGCAGCCAGTTGGAGTTATAGTTTACGGTTACTACAGAGCGGGCTCCTACGCATATCCTGCAGGGTCAGACATGAGAAAGATTTTTGTTGAGTAAAATTCAAGTTCCCTCAACCTGCAAGCGGATGCAATTAGGAACCGTTGAAATGGCGTTGCAATGCCATAACATATTGTAATTGTTTTTACTTCCTTCATAATATTTATACTATCCCCAACTTTTTCTTTTCTTACCAACTGCTTTTAATCGCACCCGCTTACAGTCTGTAAGCAGAGGGGTTGATTTTAAGGGGTAATTGCATTATATTAAAAAATAATTTTAAGAAAGGAGAATTATTATGACAGAAAAAATCAAAAAAGAGTTTCAACTTTGTTCAGATAGAAGTTGCTGTCCTGTTTTAAAGTTTGTTGAAAAGGATGGCAGGGAACTTGTAATCATTCAGGATGATACGGGTGGAAAAGTGGAACTTTCCAGTGAACAATGGCAGCTTCTTAAAAATTTAATCTCACAGAAACAGATTTAAGTATAAAAATTTACCTTGGATTGGATGTAACGAAAGTGCCATCCCTGCCGGGGAAATTTGGAAGGTAATTTAAATCATAAATAAGTTCGCCACGAGCAAGTGCTGGTGGTGTATGCATCGAGGTATCAAGTCTTATTGCATCGCAGGGGCATGCTTCCTGACAGAAGCCACAGTATATGCAGCGAAGTTCGTCAATAGCAAAAACAACTGGATATTTTTCGTATTTGCTCCTTGGGTCATCTTCAGGATATTCTCCTGCTTCGATATGAATACATTCAGCAGGGCAGGCAGTGGCACAGCAAAAACAAGCGACGCAGCGAATTGTTCCATCCTCTCTTCTCAGTAACCTGTGAACACCTCTGTAACGGGGAGGATAAGTAACTTTCTTTTCTGGATAAGATATTGTTGCTGTCCACTTGCGAGTAAAAATATTTACAAAGAAGTGTTTTGAGGTAACCCATAACCCTCGAATTATTTCCCAGATATAGGTTTTTTCCCATAAATTACCCTGAGGTCTATTTATTGGTTTCCCTGAAATTTGTTTATGGATTTCCATGTCTCCCTCTCAGTGGTATCTTATGAGCATCATTACGATGCCTGTGATTATCATGTTTGCTCCTGCAAGAGGTACTATGTAACGCCAGCATAGATCCATTAACTGGTCATAACGAAAACGAGGAAGTGTCCATCTTATCATAAGACTGAACCATGCCACGAATATGAGTTTAACTGCAAATACCGCTACACCTATTGCACAAACAGCCCAGTGCTGTAAGTTTTGAATCCAGTAAATTCCAAGTGCTGGAATATTTACAACAAAACCGCTCCTCTGCAGGAATGGAAGATCCCAGCCACCTAAAAACAGTGTTACCACAATTCCTGACAGGATGACTACTTCGATATATTCTGAAAAGAAGAACATGCCAAATTTGAAAGAACCATGTTCTATGAAGTAACCTGCAACTATTTCACTTTCACCTTCAGGAAGGTCGAAGGGAATTCTCTTAGTTTCTGCTGTGGCGGCTGCAAAGTATAGAATAAAGGCTATTGGTTGAACAAAGATTCCCCACAGATGCGCAGATTGCCATTTAACCGCTTCATAAAGGTCAAGTGAACCGTAAACAATTAAAGGTGATATTAGAGTAAGCCCAAGTGCCACTTCGTAACTTAAAAGGTGGTTGATTGCTCTCTGGGCGCCGATTAAACCGAAACGATTGTCTGAAACCCATCCCGCCAGAACCGACCCAAGAATTCCAGTGGAAGAGAGGGCTATTATGAAAAGGATTCCCTGGTCAAGTCTTGCTACCTGTAAAGGCACTGCAGCCCTGCTGATTATTTCTCCGCTTGAAGGTATCACCTGCTTTAGAAGGTCAAGTCTGAGGTCATCACCGAATGGGATTAAGGAAAAAACAAGGAGCGGTGGAAACATTGAGAGGTATGGAGCGAGTGAATGCAATAACCTATCTGCTCTGGGGGGGATAAAATCTTCTTTAAAAGCCATTTTTAAACCGTCTGCAACCGGGTGGAGAAGACCCCAGAATTTAAAAGGTCCTATGTTAGCTCTGCACGGACCAACTCTATCCTGAAGCATTGATGATTGCCTTCTGTCTGCCCATGTTAGTAGTGCAGCTAATGTAACTACTGCACCTATTACCACTACAACTTTTATAATGGCAATAATTATTATCGTGCTGAGACCCATAGATTATCTCCCGAAAATTTTTTTGCAGTAATTCCAGTTTTTTCAAATAAAATATTTAAAGTTTCCCACACCTGCAAAGGAGGTTTATAAGAACCCCATGATTTTATCGAAATATCAAATTTTCTCTCCATACCCTTGAAGTTTATGTAGGTTCCTTTGGTTTCTGCATAAGATGGAGCAGGAAAGACTACAGAAGCATTATTTGAAAGATTTCCCCTGCGTGAAGAAAGAGATATTATTGAAACATTTCGGTGAAAATCATCTTTGTCAGGACCATCACTACCAAGACATAAGAGAACATCTATTTTCCCCGCATTCACCAGCTCAATTAAATCCTTTCGCTCGAGCGTTTCTTTACCCTGTGCTACCAGTTTTGCTCCTCTTTTATTCGGGTTTTTGTCTTTGTTTCTGAGGATATTGTCTTCTTCCCCTTCAGGTCTTCCTTCAATAAATATTGGTCCGGTGATGTTTAGTGCTTCTCTTGCATTCATTAGTGCAGAGTTTTCTTCACATGTGCAACCTGCACTTAAAACTACACCAATTTTTTCTGAAGGGGTTTGCTTTAAAATTTCTCCTGCTTTTTGTATTGCCATTTCCATCGAGACAGGTTTTTGTTCCCCATTAACGAGAATGGCAGGAGACGAAATCCTTTCCGTGTTATGCAACTCACCGGCAAGTACTCCGTCGTCACAAAGCCACGGACCATTTACTTCCATATCCTGTCTGGGTCGCAGTCTGAAAATTATTCCTTCATCATGGTCCACTATTGTTGCGCATCCAGTTGCACACCCCGGACAGATACCGGGTGAACTTGAAAGGAACCAGCATCTTTTCTTGAATCTGAAATGGCGATTCGTTAATGCGCCAACAGGACAGATTTCTGTCAGCATTAAAGAATAGGGGAAATCGAGTGTTTCTCCCTCTGCAACTATTATTTCTCTTCTGTTGCCTCTGTTACGGCTGTCAAGAAGGTGTTGACCATAAATTTCCTTGCAAAACCTTATGCAAAGAGTGCAGAGAATGCATCTTTCTGCATCGTATATGACATTTGGTCCAAGAATTTTTCTTTTGCTTTTATGTAGTTTGTCTGTAAAACTCCATAGCCTCGATTTTTCCCAGTCGTATTCATTATAGAAATTTTGCAGTTTGCAATCTCCTGCAGCGTCACATATAGGACAATCAATCGGGTGATGAAGTAAAATAAATTCGAGATTCTGTTTTCGCCAGCTTTTGACCTTTTCTGATTCTGTCCAGATTTTCATTCCGTCTCGAATTTCAGTCTGACAGGCAGGCAGAAGTTTTGGTGCTCCTTCCACCTCCACGAGACACATCCTGCAATTGGCTGCAATGCTTAAGTTTGGATGATAGCAGAATGTAGGTATTGATATACCATTAGCATTTGCCACTTTAAGAATCGTAGTATCAGGTTCTGCTTCGAATTGAATCCCATTTATTGTAACTTTTACAGTGTTCATCTGTCGCATTCCCCTCCAATCATATTTATTGAACCAAATGTTGGTATAATATCAGCAATAAATCCACCGGTTATTTGCTGACTTAATGAAGAAACATTTGCAAAGCATGGTGGTCTGCACCTGCATTTATAGGGTCCTTTTCCACCTGTTGATACAAGGTAAAAACCGAGTTCCCCGTTGGCTGCTTCTATTGCACTATAAACCTCGCCTGGAGGTATTTTCTCGCCATTTATTATTATCATGAAGTGGCGGATGGTTCCTTCAATAGTGGTATATGTTTCCATCTTTGGCGGTAGAGTTACCCCTGGAATTTCTGCTATGAAGGGACCATCGGGAAGTTTTTCAAGTGCCTGTTCTATTATTCTTACACTCTGCCGAATTTCTTCAATCCTCACCACAAATCTATCGTAGTTATCTCCATTCTGCCCGACCGGGATTTCGAAATCGTATTCTTCGTATCCGAGATAAGGATATGCTTTGCGAACATCATACGGGACTCCAGTCGAGCGAAGGCAGGGACCTGTCCATCCATAACTTATAGCATCTTCTTTGCTTATTACTCCTACATTTACAGTTCTTTCGATAAAAATCTGGTTTCGAAGGAGAAGTCCTTCAACATCTCTGAGAGTTACTTCGATTTTTGGAAGAACCTCCCGCACCATTTCGCGGAAATTTTCTGGAAGGTCTTCTTTTAAACCTCCTATTCTCATCCATGAATGGGTTACGCGGGCTCCTGTTGTTGCCTCCATAATGTTGAAAATCCAGTCCCTTGTTTTGACAAGATAAAGAAACGGGGTAAATGCTCCAAGTTCCATGCTCATTGCAGCAATGCAGATGAGGTGGTCCTGTATTCGTGAAAGTTCACCGAGTATCACCCTTGCAACCTTTGCTCTTGGAGGAATTTCAACCTGAAGGAGTTTTTCCACTGCAAGAGCATAGGCAATGTTGTTTAGCATTGGAGAAGCATAATTTAATCTGTCTGTATACGGGAAAACCTGGTTCCATGTGCCATCCTCGCATTCTTTTTCGAAACCCCGATGGAGAAATCCAATCTGGACATCTGCGTCTTTAACGATTTCTCCGTCAAGATGGACGAGGCATCGAACGGTGCCGTGCATTGCGGGATGGCTTGGTCCAATATTCAGAAGCATTGGTTCGGCTGGTAAAAGGAGTTCTTTTTCTTCGTACTTTTCCATTAAGACCTCTCCTTAAAAGGTTTTGGTTGTCGTGGATAATCTTCCCTGAAAGGAATCGGGCACTGTCTTTTGGTTTTAGGGTAATCTTTTCTAAGGGGGTGACCTTCAAAACCTTCCCAGAGGAGTATCCTGCGAAGGTCAGGGTGTCCCTTAAAAATTACTCCATACATATCGTAAGCCTCTCTTTCAAACCAGTTAGCACCTTTGTAAAGAGGCGTTAGAGAAGAGACTTCAGGATTTTGCGAAGGAAGATTCGTTTTTACTCTTATTCTATGATTATGCTTCATCGAACGGAGGTGAAGAACTACTTCGAAACGTTCTTCTTTTTCAGGCCAGTCCACAACAGTAAGGTCAATAAAATGGTCGAAAAGACAATCAGGGTCATCCCTGAGAAACTTTACACATTCAAACCATTTTTCTCTTTCCATGCGAATGAAATATTCTCCTAGTGGAGTTGAACCCCCCTCCCTTACAAAATTTCCAAAATGTTCTTTGACCCTTGAAACTACCTTCTCACTCATGATTCTTGCCTCTTGAATGACCATTCAAAATGTTTCCATCTTCCGGATTCCTTTTGTATTTTTTCCTGAAGAAGCATCAGTCCGTCGAGAACCTGTTCCGGACGGGGAGGGCAACCCGGGATATAGACATCAACAGGAATTATTTTGTCTATTCCCTGCAAAACCGCGTAATTGTCATAAAAACCACCGCAACTTGCACATGTTCCAAAAGCAACTACCCACTTGGGTTCGCAAATCTGGCTATAAACTCTCTTTAAAATAGGTGCCTGCCTGTTTGTTATTGTTCCAACTACCCATATTACATCGGTCTGTCTTGGTGACCATCGTGGAGCTTCAGCACCAAAGCGAGCCATATCATACATTGGTCCCATCGTTGACATGAACTCCATTGCACAGCATGCGGTCACAAATGGGTACTGGAAGAGGGAAAATTTCCTTGCCCATGCTATTACATCGTCAAGTTTTGTTAGTATAAAACCACCCTGCGCCTGTTTTCTTTTGTCTCTTTCCATGGTTTTGTATTTAATAAAAAAAACAAAGCGATATGTCAACAAAATTTTAGGGAAATTTTAAACTGTTTGATTTTCTTGCTATCCTTTAAAATCCTGTTCCTGCTCCTGCCTTCGCAGGGGTAAACGCAGAGGTAACCCCTATTCCTTCGGAAACATGAACCTACGCGAAAGCCGAAATCTTTTCCACAGCGGAAATCTATTTACGCGCCCTGTCATTCCTTCGAAAGCAGGAATCCATTATAAAAAAGTGAAGGGGGCAAAACCGCATTTTTTGTTGACTTTTATAGGTTTTTTCTTAGAATTAGTAGCTCAATTTTATGGAGAATGACATGAGGAAGAAAAACAAATCGTCGATTTGTACTACGGTGCTTTTAGGGGTTGTGTTGTTTTTAATTTCTTCCTGTACAACAAAATTCCATTATGAAAATGATGGAGACGGGTATGACGAGGAGAATGAAAATGTAGTCGAGGAGGTTGAGGAGCAAATTGAAATTATAGACATTTCCATTGAAGAAGAGGAATTATCCTGGTGTGGAAACGGACAGGTGGACGAGGGGGAGGAGTGTGATGATGGGAAAAACGGTAATCCTGACGATGGATGTAAGGATAATTGCACATTTTCGTGTCATCAAAATGCAGATTGCAACAACGGAAATATTTGCGATGGGGAGGAGACATGCAATACCGAAACTCATAGATGTGAGAGTGGTACACCCAGGCAGGATTGTTCTATATGTTCTCCTTCACCTAATTTGAAAATATGTGTAAACAACAATTGTGTCGCTCCTACCTGCGGTGACGGATGTGTTACATCTGAAGCAGGTGAATATTGCGAACCACCAAACGAAGGGGGTTGTGATGCTAATTGTCATTATCCATGCACATCAGATACTAATTGCCCTCCTGACACAGAGATTTGTAATGGAGAGGAGTTCTGCAATACAACCACCCACTTATGCGATAGGCGAAATCTTCCTGCTCAGGGAACTGAATGTGGGACGAACCCAAGGCAAATTTGCATAGCACAGCAATGCGAAGTAAGCAGATGTGGAGATGGTTTTACAGATTCGGGAGCAACTCCTGCAGAAGAGTGTGATGATAGGAATTTAGATGAAAATGATGGATGTAAAAATGACTGCACATATACCTGTCATATAGATGGTGAATGTGATGATAACCATGATTGCACATATGATATCTGTGATACCAGCACACATGCATGCAGTCACAATCCAATGTCAATGTCAGGGTCAGTTTGCAGACATTCAACTGGTGATTGTGATATTGAGGAAACATGTAATGGAATCAGTCTGGATTGTCCTGAGGATACATTTTTAAGTAGTGGTACCGAGTGTCGTGCATCATCCGGAATTTGTGGGGACCAAACTGAGTTTTGTTCGGGAGATTCTCCTTTATGTCCTGCAGATGATTTTCCTGACCGTTTGCTGTCAGGAGTATCAGGAGTTTCTACAGGTCTTGCACACACCTGTGCTGTTATGTCGGACGGAACTGCTAAATGCTGGGGCTATAATGCTTACGGACAGTTAGGTGATAACTCGACTATCGAGAAAAGTTTGCCTGTTAATGTGACAGATTTAAACAATGTTTCTCAAATTGCAGCAGGTTATAATTTTACCTGTGCTTTATTGACAAGTGGAGGGGTGGAATGCTGGGGTTCGAATTCTTATGGTCAATTGGGAATAGAAAGTAATGATTCAGCCCGTTATGAACCTGTGCAAGTATCTGGATTGGATAGTGGTGTGCTTGCTATTACAGCAGGTGCCTTTCATGCGTGTGCACTCCTTACTTCAGGAGAAGTAAAATGCTGGGGTTTTAATCGCGATGGTGAGCTGGGAGATGGAACAACTATAAATAAAAGTTCTCCTGTTAGTGTTAGTGGTCTCTCAGGGGTTGCTGCGATAGAAGCGGGGTGGTATCATACCTGTGCGATTCTTTCTGAAGGAGTTGGAGTGAAATGCTGGGGTTCGAATGGAAACGGGGAATTAGGTGATGGAACCACTATTCAGCGAACATCACCCGTTGATGTGGTTGATGGTGGTGGAGAGCATTTAAGTGGTGTTTCTGGAATTTCTGGAGGGGCAAGCCATACATGTGCTCTCCTGTCAGATGGTGGTGTGAAGTGCTGGGGGGGAAACAGTTTTGGTCAATTAGGGGATATGACAAATACAGGTAAATTCACTCCTGTTGATGTATATGGTCTGTCTTCGGGAGTCGTAAAGATTTCAGCAGGTAGAGGACATACATGCGCTCTTTTATCAACAGGTGGTGTGAAGTGCTGGGGACACAATGCATTTGGACAGGTTGGTGATGGAACCAGAACTAATAGTAATGCACCGGTTGATGTTCCGGGTCTGTCATCAGGTGTTTCTGATATTTCTGCGAGTTTATTTATGCATACCTGCGCAGTGCTTGGAACTGGCAATGTAAAATGCTGGGGGTATAATGACCATGGGCAATTAGGTGATGGAATTAAAAATTATCGAACCACACCTGTAGATGTAAGTGATACGACGAGTAGATATTTAAAAGTTTCTGCTGGTTATATGCATACATGTGGTTTAATTAATTCTTTAACCGACCCTCCAAAGTGCTGGGGGGATAATGGTGATTTGCAAATTGGAGATAGCGATAGTGATAGGTATACAGGGCATAAATATTCGCCAGTTAGTGTTAATGATTCTTCAATCTATTCTGAAATCTCTTCAGGTGGATATCATACTTGTGCAATTGTTGCGAGCGGGAGTGAAAGTGGGCGAGTTAAATGCTGGGGTAAAAACCATGTTGGTCAGTTAGGCAATGGGAATAATACAGACCAATCATCCCCTGTTTTTGTAAGTTCTGTAAATAATGCAGTGCAAGTTTCAGCAGGTCTTAACCATACCTGTGCTGTCCTTGCCACGGGCACAGTGAAATGCTGGGGATGGAATAACAATGGGCAACTTGGAAATGGGACAACTAATAACAGTAATGTTCCTGTAGATGTAATTGGTTTAATTAATGTTGTTTCTATTGCTTCTGGTGGAAATCATACCTGTGCTCTTTTAAATGGTGGAAGTGTAAAATGCTGGGGTTTGAATAGTTCAGGGCAGTTAGGAGATGGCTCAATGACACAAAGTTCGACACCTGTTGATGTTTCAATATCAAATGTTTCAGCAATTACTGCAGGGAGGGAGCATACATGTGCGATAGTAGGCTTGGTACATTCATTAATGTGCTGGGGAGATAACAACTACGGGCAATTAGGTAATGGACTAACAGACGATGCTTCATCTCCTACACCTACAGGATTGGCATCTGGAGTTTCTCAAGTTTCAGCAGGTCAATATCACACCTGTGCACTTTTATCATCGGGGATAGTGAAGTGCTGGGGATGGAATGTATGGGGTCAGTTGGGAGATGGAACTACAATAGATAGAAGCACCCCTGTAGATGTTTCAGGATTATCCGGTGTGAGTGTGATTTCTGCGGGAGGCTTCCATTCGTGTGCAGTATTAACAGGCGGTTCTGTAAAATGCTGGGGCTATGCCCATCATGGGCAATTAGGTGATGGAATTATCCTTATGAAATTGTCACCGTCTGATGATTGGTCTTATGTTTGCAGCAACTGAATTTTTCAGGAGCCTATTCTTCGCTCTCTCTGCTGAAAACTTCTGATTAGTCGCAGGAAGTCTATTTTTCTGAAGGCAGGCCAATGAACATCTACGAAAAACAGTTCGCTGTAAGTAGTCTGCCATGGAAGGAATCCTGAAAGCCTCTGTTCTCCGCTCGTTCTTATAATCATGTCAGGGTCTGGAATATCTGATGTATAGAGATGCTTTCTAAAGAGTTCTTCATCAATACTGTTAATTTCCACTTTTCCCTCTCTTACTCTTTCGGCAATTGTTCTGCATGCATGTAGAATCTCTTCCCTGCCACCGTATGCTATAGCAAATGCTAGGTCATAGTTTTTATTTTTTGCTGTTTTCTCCTCTACCAATTGTATTTCTTTGAGGACATCCTGAGGTAGCAATTCTCTTTTTCCAATTAGTTTTATTCTCACCCCCTTTTCCATTATAGTGGGGTCACTTGAAAGTTCTCTGAATCCCTGCTTGAAGAGATTCATGAGTTCATCCACTTCTTCTTTTTTCCTTTTGAAATTTTCAGTACTGAAACTGTAAAGGACGACACTGCGAATCCCTATTTCTGTGCACCATTCGAGGAATTCTCTTACTTTTGCCTTCCCTTCTCTATGTCCTTCCCATGGAAGCCTCCCTTCACCCATTGCCCAGCGTCTGTTTCCATCCATTATTACGCCAATACACCTTGGAATGGGTCCTCTTTTAATGTCAGTTTCTAACTTTATCTGATATGCTCTATAAGCAGGAATAAGTAAAATGTTTTTTATGAATGTTTTTAATGGTGAGTTTTTCATTTTGTTTTCATTTTGGGAGATAAAATATTCTTAAGCCGATTGTGTTGTTTGAAGTCGAGGATACGGTAACTCTGACCGGTTCGTTTGTTTCGCTGCAAAATTTTACATAAGCTGTATCCATTCCACGCATATCATTTGCCAGTTCTTTTGTTCCTCTAAAAAGCCCTATGAAAACTGCGCTGTTTTGTTCTCCTGTCGCAGTTATAATGTAGCAATAATCCTTTTCAGTTGTCATTTCGAGCATTCTTATATCGTCTTTCTTAACTGTAAAAAATACATCTTCCGATGCTGTTTCATATTGTGATTCAACACCAATTTGCGAACGGAGGTTCTTCATCCTTTCTTCAATGCTTTTTTTGGTATCCTGGTCTACCTTCATTTCATCCGAACTGATAGCAGAATTTGCCTTTGCCATAGAGGAAAGAAGTGCTGCTTTGTCGATTGCAGCAGGCGGAACATAACCACCCGGTGGAGTTGATGCAGGGGTCAAAACAACAAGGTATGGTTTAAATGCATCGGAAACGGAAAGGACTCTTTCTGCAGGAAGGAAGAAATCTTTGGCAACTACGAGTTTCCACTGCTTTTGAGGACACTCCGATTCTACAATCTGTCTCGACGAAACTGTTTTGCCATTCCTGTGGCGATTAATGGTTCCAATTAAAAGATGGATGATGCCGGGGATGCCGGTTCCTGCCGCAACTAATGAATAACCAATTTTATCCTCAACTTTTTCTGTCTTCGATAATCCTGCTAAAAGACCAAAAGACAGGCTGGTAGCAAGGAAAATAGAACCTATAACTATGTCTGCTGTTGTTCTTCTTGCAGTGAAAATTGTTTTTTCTTCGTATGTGTAATTTTTACAGATGTAAGGTGCTTTTACAGTTACGGGTGTATTTCCAACGAGAGTTGAATCTATGTATGTAATTGCTTCCGGTGGTTGTGATTCAATTTTAAATTCCAGATCTTGCTTTTGTTCGGAAGAAGAGAGAAGTGTCCTTGATGTGTGGTAGTTTGTTCTGGTGCATGAAAGAATTGGTAGGAGGCAAAGGAAAAATACCATAATTTTTCTTTGTGAAATTCGATTTTCGAAAAATCTTAAAAAATGTTTTTTCTGATAATCATTCATGTTTGTTCTCGTTTAATTTTTTGCATGTTGATTCATAAAAATTTTTATAATTATAACATAAAATTGCTTCTTTTGCACTTCTTACAAGATTAAAATAAAAATATAGGTTATGAAGGCTTATTAGCCTACCGGAAAGTTTCTCGCCACTCCTATAAATGTGACGGAGATAGCTTCTATCAAATTTTGTGCACACGGGGCATGTGCAATTTTCATCGAGCGGGTTTCTGTCCATTTCCCATCGTTTCTGTCTAATACTGTAGCTCCCTTCCCATGTTAAAACCATTCCATGCCGCCCTGCCCTCGTTGGAAAAACGCAATCGAACATGTCAATTCCATAAAAAATTGCATGGAGTATATCTTCAGGTTTTCCCATACCCATCAGATATCTTGGCTTTTGCGGAGGCAGGAGTGGTGCAATGGATTCTATTACTCTTCGAGTCTCTTCTTTTTTTTCTCCAACGCTCATACCGCCTATGGCTATTCCCGCTACATTTCGTGTAGAAATCTCTTCGAGGTGGCGTTTTCTTAGAGTAATATCACATCCTCCCTGACATATACCAAAAACAGGGGGGGTGTTCTCATTATTTTGGGAAACAGAAAGCGTTCTATCCAGCCATTTTGTTGTCAATTCTACCGCTTTTTGGATTTTTGCCGGTTCGCTATTTGCTGATGGGCAAACATCGAGAGGCATCGCTATCGTAGAACCTATTTTTGTCTGAGCCTCAATTACTAATTCGGGTGTGAATAAAATTGGGGTGCCATCTACATGGGAATTAAAAGTCACTCCTTCATCAGAGATTTTTGCGTTTTTTGCCAGGCTGAAAACCTGATACCCTCCGGAATCCGTTAGGACGGGACCGTCCCATTTCATAAATTTTGATATTCCACCTGCTTCTTTAATTACTTCCAACCCTGGGCGGATGATTAAGTGATAGATGTTTGAAAGAATTATTTTAGCTCCCGCGTTACGAACTTCGTCTGGGGTGAGATATTTTATAGCTCCAGTGGTGGCAACTGGCATGAATACCGGTGTCTCTATTTCACCGTAAGAAGTGAAAATAGAGCCTGCTCTTGCAAACCCATCCCGGGTTATTATTTTAAAACCGAAAGAATTCGACATATGAGTTTGACAGTTCGACATAGTTTGACATAACCTGGGTTAGTTTGACATAGTTTGACATAACCTGGGTTAGTTTGACATAGTTTGACATAACCTGGGTTAGAATTTATGCCACTAATTTATGCCACATTAAAGTAATTTTTACAATTGTATATAAATATTAGTTAGGGTGCATTTACTGGTTGAATTTACTATCCTGGAAAAGGCAGTTCGACAGTTCGACATAACCTGGGTTAGTTTGGTTTGTTTGACATAACCAGTTTGGCTAGTGCTGTTCCAGCCAAATTCGGTAACAGTTTTAAGATGGGGAGAATTGCATAACATATCCCTTTATTTTTACTACGGCATTCCCTGAAAGGCTGTAACCAAATTTCGATGGCATGCTACTAGTTCGGCATAACCTGGATTAGTTTTGCATAGTTTGACCTTAGTTTAATTTAAAATAACCTGGGTAAATTTAACTATCATGGGAAAGGATAGCCCCAGGAAAGGATAGCCCCAGCCCACCACCACCACCCGCACGACTACGCTCACCACAACCTCCTTTCAGGTTCAAGTGGCAAAAATCCACCATTTTTTGTAGGAGCGAGATTTATCACACCTAATTTTTTGAACCATGCTGAATTTTTGTCGTTATTTAAAGTCTAACTGATGCCTTTAGCAGACAACATCAACGCTTTATGTGTAGATGTTTGACGCAAATTGTGGACTTTTCACTGCTGCAGTCAGCGAGCGGAGTCGAGGTAAGTGAGGTCGTAACGATCGCGGGATTAAATACAGGGCCATTTTTATCTTCGATTTTGCTTGCTTCAACTCCACTTAGCAACTTACACGGGGTCAGGAAGCGGAATCGAGGCAGTATCAGAACCACCGATATGGGGAAATTTTATACTGGATTTGATTGAAGGCAATGAAAAGTTTTGCTATTTAGTGGCTGAAAAATAAATGAAGGGGCAGGTAAATAAAAAAAGAGGCAATAAAAGGGAAAAATAGAAAGGAGATAAGACATGAAAAAATCGGATAAATTTTTTATTCCTGCTTCGCTTGTTTTTGTTTTGTCACTTGCTTATCCTGCACATTCGCAAAAAATAAATCAAATTATTCCTGATAAAAAATCAGGAATTGTTATAAGGCAGGAGAACATTTTTATTACGCCAGAAAAATTGAAGGAGGGAGTTACAGCGAATTTTAAAGCAAAAGTTGAAAATTGTGGAGAGGAAAAGATTTCAAATGTTGTAGTGGAGTTTTATGTAGATGATAAAAAAATTGGGGAAAAAACGATAAGTTCAATTTCGAAGGGTGGAACTTCTAATGCAAGTATTTCGTATAAAATTCCGTCAGGGATGGCTGGTGAGCATGTTTTAGAATTAAAAGTAAAGGGCATCAGAGAATCAAAAAAATTTTTTGTTTTTTCAAATTTACCTGATTTGTCTGTTTTGCCTGATTATATAACTGTAACACCTGAGAAATTTAAGGGTGGTGATAAAGTTAGATTTTATGTAAAGGTTCGCAATGAAGGTGTGACTGCTGCCAAGAATGTAAAAGTTGATTTTTTAATAAACAAGGAAGTTATTTTTACCAGGATTTTCCCTTCGATAAGCCCGAATTCTTTTTCATATATTAGTTATTATTATACTGTGCCTGTAACTATGCAAAGTAAAATGTTCTTCCTTGTTAAGGTTGACCCTGAAAATTCAGTTGCGGAACTGGAGGAAAAGAATAATGCTGCTGAGAAGCTTTTTATGTGCGATCAGGCTGAAATGGACCTTGTAATAGATAGTTTTTCTGTAAATCAAAATAACCCAAAGGCAGGACAGTATGTTACAATTAGTGTAAAAGTCAGAAATAATGGAAATACTGATGTATATAATGTTCCTTTGAATATTTATATGGGAGAAAATAATGTTAATCCCGTATTTACCGGGGAATTTGGTATAGTTAGAAAAAATGCAATTTCTTCTAAATCTTTTTCATGGAGAATTCCCAACAATATTCCAGGTAAAAATTACCCATTAAAAGCAGTAATTGACCCGGGTAATTTGATTCACGAGACAAACGAGTTAAATAATATTAAAATGTTTTATCTCAACCTTACTGCTCCTGATTTATCACTCAGTTTGGGACAGGGTGCTGCGCCAACATTTTGTTATCCCAACACAAATCCTGGCTTGAATGTCAGGATATGCAATGACAATGTAATGGTTGTCGATGATGCTAAAGTTATTTTGTTCTATTCGCCGCCGGGTAATAGTGAACAAATTATTAAACTTGATGAGAAAAGGACAGGCAGGTTAAATAAAAATTTTTGTAAGCAAATTTCCCTTTTTGGGAGCACAATTCCTGGAACAATTCCTGTGGGGTCGATAGTAAAACTTGGTGCAATTTTAGATCCGGATGGGGAAATTCCAGAACCAGTAGAGGAAAATAACAGATTAATTTATAATATACAGGTAAAGGAAAAGCCAAAACCACTTGCATGCCCATGCCTGGTTGTAAGTGTTGTTGATGAAGATAATCAGCCGATAAATGGTGCATTGGTTACTGTTGCTTATGGGAATCAGTCAGAGTCAAAGACGACAGGCCCTGATCGTTATGCAAGAAATGGAGAGGCTATTTTTGAAAATAGAACTACGAATGTGGATTATAAAATTACAGTCTCAAAGAGTGGGTACAGAACCCAGGTTTTGACGGTTCATTATGATTCATCCAATCCAGACACCTATTATCCGATGTTCGTAATGGATAAGAAGGCTTTGCTAACAGGTAAAGTAACAAATAATCAGGGAACAGCTATTTCTGGTGTTAGGATTAGAGTAGAAGGAACAGGGCTTGAAACTACTACAGATGCAGAAGGTAAGTATGGTTTTCTTCTTAACGGCGGAACATATACATTGCATTTTTCAAAGATTGGTTACAATAGGAGTGTTGAAGCAAATAGGAATGTGGCACCATTATCGACTGTAGTTATGGATAAGGTTTTAACCCCGGGTAATGTTGGTTACTGGGAAGGAAGAGTTACAGATGACGAAGGAAATGGGTTGAGTAATGTGGATATTTTAAAAAATGATAGTTTAATTGGAACTTCGTCAGCAAATGGAAGTTTTGCCTTTCAGATTCCTGCCGGAATGAACATTAAATTCACTTTCAAAAAGCAGGGTTATGTTACCACTGAATTCAGGGAAAACATTGATCCAGGTGATGAATATTATCATGAACTGGTTATGTATAAGCCATCGACTGAAAATCATGTTGAAAGAGGTGCAACATTTGTTTCATGGCATCAGCACGAAGGGACACCTTCGAATGCTTTTTTTATCCCGGAATATAATGTGGATGTATGGTGGGGAATTGGGAATGTAAAAATGGGGCTGGATTTTACAAAAAGTGGGGATAGGATAAATTTAAATAAGTTGACGATTAATGTGAAAGGCATGGAGTGGGAATGTCATAGGGTAGAAGGAGAAGGGGAAATAGAAACATCTGCTATTGATGTTCCAATCAAAATTTCTGCAGGAGGCTGTACCGATAAACTTACCCAGGTTGATGTTTATAAGGTAGCCATTGAGTCTGGTGGTCAGGAAGTATGGCAAAGTAGTGGATTCTGGAGTTCTGCTTCCCAGCCACAAAATTCGAATACCCGAACCTTTCCACTAAATAACCTCCCCGTAACATGGGATAATAGTTTGAAAGTTAAATTATGGATAAGGGTTCAAAAAAAATCGGCCTATGGAACTGATGGTGAGGGATCTGGTGCTCTTGCAGGCTACAATATGGATAGAAAATTGATAACATGGTATCCTCAAAAACCTCCAACTACGAAGATTTCGACAAGTTGGAGTCAGATAAGTGGGTATTTTATTGGAATTCTCGATAATCCTTTAAATGCAATTTCTGAATTTACGGATTTATTTACAGTAGAGCAATTTGAACAGTATGCAATTCAGGATTTAACTCCCCAAAACTTCCCTGGTATTTGAAAATTAATCCTGTCAAATATCCTGTCCCATGAAAAATATCCTGAAAATAGAAAATATCCTGTCCCATGTTAGATTATAATCCTCTAACCCTACCCTACTACTAATTTTTCTTTTTTTCTTTTTTTCTCTGACCTTTTTTTCTCTTTTTTTTTCTGACCCAGGTTAACTTGTTTTGACTTAAAACTTTTTGTAGTTGATGAAAAACTATTATCGAGTGATCATTACCAGAGTATTTTAATTTAAGGTAGTGAAACTAAGGATTTTGAAAAATGAACACCTCATTAATTGGTTTGAGAAAAAGCATAGAATGGAATTATAAACCTCTTATTTGGCTTTAGCAGAATTAAGATGGAATTATTCGTACTTACCTAACAAATTTGACTACTTTTTACGCCCAGGGTCTACATTTAACACCCATGAATCTCTTCATCCAGTATGTCCCAGGGGGAAAAAGCACTTCCCTGTTACCCGCTCTGAACTCACCCAATGCTATTTTATACT